>Ga0255266_1000051_pt1 | contig 14425 bp, 1 predicted proteins | sample AtltaT_24_FD_183669 | JGI IMG/M metagenome (GOLD analysis project Ga0255266, IMG submission 183669) | Metatranscriptome of freshwater microbial communities from Altamaha River, Georgia, United States - Atl_Cont_RepB_0h (Metagenome... | ecosystem: Environmental > Aquatic > Freshwater > River...
GTTCGATCGGAAGATTAGTCAACCTTCGTGATACGAGCCGATATGCGCTTGCCGTTCGGCATTGCTACTTCTACCATATACACACCGCTGGGGAGTGTGGAGAGATCAAGAGGCTTGATGTTCTCGCCTACCACCAGATTGTCGAGTGTGTAGCTGATCATTGTAGCGCCAACGATGTTGCGTACCGTAAGTACAACTGATTGAGCATCCTGATCGAGCGATACCTTCACAGTCAAGCTTCCGGTTGTGGGGTTCGGGTACAAGCTTACGCCTTGTGCCAGAGCAGACGGATCTGTTACATCGAGAACTGTATCGATACGGATCGGATCCGATTCGTTGGTACAGCCGTTACGATCGGTGATTACCACCTTGTACAGACCAAGACCTGTTCTGAACGCGTCGTACGCTACGCTTGTAGCACCGCTGATGTCTGTGTTATTGAACTTCCATTGGAAGGCTACATAACCCTTACCTGCTGTATCTACCGTCATGAGGTTACCAACACGTGTTACACCAGGTTTTTGCGGTGTGGGGAATACTGTTACCGACTTCGGTGCAGATTGACCCGAGCAACCATTCGTATCCGTTACCGTTACGAAGTAGTTACCACCGTTGCGAACCGTGATCTTTTGTGTTGTTGCGCCACCCGGTGACCAAGCATAGGATTGATATCCTGCACCTGCGTCGAGAGTTACGCTGTCGCCTTGACAGAAGGAGGTGTTACCCGAAGCTGTAATGGTTGCTGTGGGGTTAGCGTTCACTGTTACTGCTGTTGCTGTAGATGTAGCTGTACATCCTGCAGCATTTGCAACTGTTACGGTGTAGCTGCCTGCAGCTGTTACACGAAGTGTGCGACCATTACCTACTGTTGTTGCGCCGTTCTTCCAGCTGTAGGATGCATAACCTGCACCTGCATCAAGAACAACATTGCCACCTTCACAGAACTTGGTGCTACCGCTTGCGGTTACACTAACTGTGGGCTTGGGTGATACCGTGATGGTAACATCATCGGAGACGATCTTACAGCTGTTGCTGTAGGTCACTTCTACGTTGAATGTACCGGAAGCAGATACTGTAATCGACGACGTTGTTGCACCGTTGCTCCAGCGATATGCAAGCGGTGTTCCGCCTGTTGTCTGCGCTGTGAGTGTGCGGCTTTCGCCTTCACAGAAGGAAGCTGTACCGTTCAGAGAAACGGTGGGCTTTGTGAAGCTTGTCGTTGTTACAGTGATAGAGCTGGATGTGTTACGACATCCGTTGCCATCGATAACTGTTACGCTATACGTACCTGCCTGGCGAACGGTAATGCGCGGTGTGGTTTCGCCTGTGCTCCATGTGTATGAAGCAAAGCCGTCGGTAGCCGCGAGTGTTACTGATCCGCCAACGCAAAGGCTTGTAGGACCACTAGGTGTGATCGTTACGTTGGGCAGAGCGTTTACAGCGATCGTGCGTGTAGATGTACCCACACAACCTGTAGTTGTATTTGTTTCAGTTACGGTGATTGTACCATTACCTGCTGCGGTCCATGTTACGTTAACCGTGTTGGTGTTTGTTGCACCGACGAATGAACCACCTGTTACACCGCTCCACTGATAGGTACGACCTGTGTTGAGAGCTGTTGTGTAGGTCTGTGTCGAGTTGATACAAACCGGAGGATTCGGCGGACCTTGGATGCTCGGTGTGGGCAACGGATTGATTGTTACCGCGAGCGTACGTGTAGCGGAACAAGCGCCAAGCGAAACCGGTGTTGTTTCCGTTACGCTTACAGAACCTGTACCTGCTGCACCCCAAACAACGTTGAGAATGTTTGTATTAGCAGCGCCGTTGATTGTACCGCCGGTTACTGACCATGCGTATGAGTTACCAACTACATTCGGTGTTACGTATGTAGCGGAACCTTGAGCACAAACCGAAGTGGGGTTTTGACCACCGGTTTGATTGGTAAGATCCGGAGTGGGCAACGGACGAACTGTGATCGGAGCTGTTACATCTGTGTAGCAACCTGCTGCACCTACGCGCTCACGAACTGCTATCGAACCTGCACCTGCTGCACCCCAAAGAACGGTTACGGTGTTCGTTGTTGAAGAGCCAACAAACGATCCGCCGGTAACTGTCCAGTTGTAAGTGTTCGCTGTGTTATTGGTCGTTGTGTACACGTGGGTTGAACCGGAGCATACTCCGTTCACGTTCAGACCACCTGTTGAACTTGCAATAACCGGTGTGGGATTCGGGTTGATTGTAATCGAATATGTTGTCTCAGCGAAACAGCCTGCGCCGGAAGCACCATTGTTGGTAGCGTCTGTTGCAGTTTCACGAAGGCGGATAACACCTGTTACCGGCACTGTCGTGTTGCCGTTTGCAATCACTGTGAAGGATGAACCATTATTAGCACCGCTAGCCGAGAGAGTTACCGCACCGCTGGTGGGTGAGTCGATCGACCACAGGTATGAACGGTTCGGCAATACGCTCGCTACAGAGTAGGTAGCTGTATTGGTACCGTTGGTTGTTCCTTGGCAGATAATTGCCGAGCCTGTAATAACCGGTGCAGGTGTAACATCGATATTCACATTCTGGCGAACGGTTGTTGCGCAACCGGTAGCGTTGAATGTCTGTGTTACTTGTACAAAGCCTGCGGTGTTGTCTACCGTAGCGTTGTTCCATGTAACCGTTACACTGTTTGCATTCGAAGCACCAACGATCGAGCCTGAACCTGCAGACCAACCGAATGTACTTGCTGCATCACCTGTCGTTGCATAGGTAGCCGTGCTGCGTCCGCACACATCTGTAGGAGCGGGAGCAATGATCGGCTTCGGCATCGGGTTAACAACCACAACAAAGCTATCCGTGATCGGACATGACTTCACTGAAGGTGTAAGAGATGCCTGGTTGTAAGCGATGGACTCAGTAACACGGAGAACCATGGTTACAGGTGCGTTGGTCGGGTTGAAGTATTCAACCTGAACTTGGTTGCCTGTACCGGTGATACGTGCACCCGGAACTGTTGTTGCAGGATTCGAAGTCAGAATCGAAACGTTGTTCACGTCGCGAACATCCCATGAGTATGCACTTGCCGGAGGATTGATCGTTTGATTCAAGCCCGGTGTTACATACGTGTACGGAGTGTACATCTGAGCATTCGTGCTGTTTGCTGCATACTGTGAGTTGCTGCATACAGTGCGGTTACCGGTGATTGCGGGTTTCGGATTCCAGTTCACTTGAACATTTACATCCGTTTGACCAGCACATGCCGGTGTTGCATTTGTTGTTTCCTGAACGCGAAGTACGCGGGTAACGCTTGCCGATGTTGTCGGTTCGTTCCATTGTACTGTTACGCTTGTAACGTTAACACCTTGTGAAGCGGTGGTAAATGTACCTCCACCGTTCGGCAATGACCACAGGAACGTGCTCTGGTTGTTCACCGGATTCGTTACCGTGTAAGTTTCAAGGTTGTTGATCGATACACCGTCGTAGTTAGCCAAGTAACCGCAAGTGTTGGTATTGCCGGCAACTGTAGGTGAAGGAGCAGGGTTAACCGTTACACTCACCTGAGCTGAACCTACGCAACCGGTCTGGCTTGTTTCCGTGATGGTTACTGCACGAACTGCCGCGCTTGTGCCCGGGTTGTTCCAGCGAACCGTAACTGTATTGCTTGTCAAGCTTCCGCCTGTTACCGTGAAGGTACCTGCAGGGATCGACCAAGCATAGGTATTACCTGCGTTATATGATGTTGAATACGTGATATCCGACGCGGGACATACCGAAGTCAGCCCCGAAATAGTAGGTGTCGGATTAGCAGTTATTGTAACTGTTCGTGTAGTACTTCCGCTACACGTAGCCCCACTATTTGTGGTTGCCGTAAGCGTCACTGTACCTGTACCAGGAGTTGTGGGCCAGGTCAAGGTATAGCTGTTTCCGGCCGGCGTAGAAGCACTTGTTGCTCCTGTGTTGGCCCAAGTGTAGTTGAAGCTTGTTGACGGATTGAGGACATTGTAGGTAACCGTTGAGCCTGCACATGCAGTTGTACCCGGAGGTGTTGCAATAGAAGGTGTGGGGTTAGCTGTTGTTGTTACTGCGTAGTTGTTGTTCAATGCATTGTTTGTACAACCGGTAGCGTTGTTCGTTACGGTTAACGATACTGTACCATTTGTTGTACCCCATGCCACGCTGATTGTACCGGATCCCTGACCGCTGAAGCTGTTAGCACCCGATACGCTCCATGCGTACGACAAACCGGTAACTGCCGGAGTGATCGTGTAGCTGGCGCTTGAGTTCTGGCATACTTGTGCAGGACCGGAGATCGATACGCTCGGAAGCGGGTTCACTGTAACGTTGAACGTTGATGTTCCCGTACATGTGTTACCTGCGTTACCCGGAGTTTCAACAACCTGTACTGTAGCAACTACAGGTGCTGCACCTGTATTTACCCAGTTAACAGTGATAGCATTCACGTTTGTTCCGGATACCGGTGTGAATGTCATGCCCGGAGGCAAGTTGCTGATTGTCCATGAGTAGCTGCGACCGGACACAACAAACGGTGTTGAGTATGAACCGGATTGACCGCTACAACGTGTTGCATCGCCCGAGATGGTCGGGTTAGCCTTGGGATTAACTGTAACATTGGTGCTTGCGGAACCGGAGCAACCTCCGTTTGTTACCGTAAGACCTACCGATGAGGTGTAAGCCACATCAGGTGTTGCATTGGACCAAGAAACAACAATCGATTGTGAGTTATTGCCACTTACCAATTGTCCGCCACTGCCTACGGTCCAAGCATAGCTCTGACCGGTTGCTGTGGTTGAGTAGGTAACCGAGCTCTGACCGCACACAGGCGAAGCTGTAGAAGCAGAGATTGTCGGTGTGGGAGCCGCTGAAACAGTCACGTTCAAGATGTTCTCTTGAGCACAACCGTTAGAGTTGGTTTCAACAACGCGGATAGACGCAGCACCAATGGTGCTCCATGAACCCGATACTTGGTAGGTGTTCAGCGGTGCGAATGAACCTGTACCGCTTACAACATTCCATGTATATGTGGAACCTGTGTTGTTTGTTGTTTGATAGGTAACTGTTGCGTTTTGGCAAGGTGTAGTTGAACCTGTGATAGCCGGAGCCGGGTTCGCTACAACTGTGAGTGTAACATTGTTCGACATTGTTGCTGTTGAACAAACAGGTGTTGTGTTGCTGATAGCGCGAACACTGTATACGTATGTTCCTGCAGCAAGGTTGCTGAGAACCGGCGAGAAGGTAAGAGCTGATCCCGTACCTGTAGCCGAACGTACTACGTTGTTCTGCGCGTTCACCAACTCATAGGTGTAACCGAGTTGTGAACCGGTCAGGCCTACTGTTGCTGTTGTTGCATTCGAGCCAAGTCCGCCACCCGCGCAGATGGTTGCAGGCGACATCGTAACTGTGTACGATACCGGTGCTGCAAGAACTGTTACTGCGAGCGATGTCGAACCTACGCAAGAGCCGTTGGTTTCGTTAACACTGAGCGTACCGGAGTTTGTTCCCCAGTTCACAACCTGCTGATTGCCGGATTGTGTACCCAATGTGTTGCCCGAACCCGATACACTGAACTGATAGGTGCTACCTGCAGTTTGAGGTGTAACTGAGTATGTAGCCGAAGAGTTGGAACACGTTGTTGTTGATCCGGACAATGTCGGTGTGGGCGGATTAACTGCAACCACGGTAGCCGTACCGCTCATCAGATTGCTACAACCTGACCCCGTAGCTGTTGCAGTTACAGTATAGCCATACGTACCTGCTGCAGAGATCGAGTTAGTAAACTGAATCTGGCCACCGGTACCGGTTACGGTCGGTGTTTGAGCTGTACCATTGCGGCTGAGTGTATATGTAAAGCCTGCTTGTGAATTCGAAACCGTGATAAGTGCATTTCCTGTTACGCAAACTGTGGATGTTGTTGTACCAACATTGTAAGCGATAGGTGTAGCATTTACTGTTACGGTTGTAGATGATGTGCTGCTACACGAACCGGCCGTTTCGGTAACCGAAACGATGCCTGTTCCTGCTGAGCTACCCCACTGAACCGATACTGCATTCTGACCTTGACCACCGGTGATCTGACCGCCGGCACCCGTTACTGTCCATACATAACCATTACCCACATTGTTTGTGGTGGCATAGGTTTGTGTGCTGGAAGCGCAAGCGCTTGCAGCAGGACCGGGTTGAACACTGGGAGAAGGTGATGCATTAGCTGCTACGGTAATAGTAGCGCTTTGTGTACAACCTGTGTTCGGGTTTGTTTCAACCACTTGAAGAACACGATTGCCCGGTGTACCTGTAAAGGTTACCGATACCGAGTTGGTATTGGTAGGACCGTTAAAGGTTGATGTACCTACTACCATAGACCAAGCATAGTTGTTGGTGGTAGCAGGCGTGGAGTACGTAGAAGCTTGACCGATACAAGCCGATGTAGAACCTGTAACTGCAGGTGCCGGCAACGGATTAACCGTTACTGTCATGCTGCCGTTCATTGTGATCGCGCTCGTGTTACAAGGTGCCGTTCCAAGAGCAGTCATTGTAAAGGTGTGAGTTCCAACTGTGCTAACTGCAGATGCAGGAATTGAAATCGTCAACGCTGAACCGGTACCGGCTTGTGTTGTGATTGTTTGTGCACCCTTCAATACAGTGTAGGTTACGCCCACTTGTGAACCACTAAGACCTATAGTTGTTCCCTGACCCAAGCAGATACCAGATACTGTAGGCGTTACGTTAAATGCGGTAGGAGCCGGAGTAACAGTAACAGCCACTGTACCTGAATTACTACAGGTTGTTGTAGTATTAGTTACAACAACACTCACGCTACCACTGCTTGTACCAACAGTTGCTGTCATTGCGTTACTGGATCCGCCACTTGTGATGGTCCAGCCCGAAGGTACTGTCCATGTGTACGTTTGTGAACCTGCAGCAGTAACCGAATATGTTTGGGATACACCCGAACATGAAGTAGCGCTTCCGCTTACTGTAGCATTCGGAAGAGCGTTTACGGTAACTGTGGCGGTGTTGGTCATTGTTGCCGAACAGGTGGTGCTTGAGTTTACACCTACAACAGTATAGTTATATGTACCGGCACCACCGTAGGAGGCGTCTGTGAACTGGAGAGGCGAACCCGTGCCGGCAACAGCTGAGCCAACCGACGTTGCTCCTCTGTAGAGAGTATAATTCACACCGGTTTGCGAGCCGGAAAGATTTACTACTACACTGGGTAACGGTGAAGAAGCACATAGCGTAGGTGTGGACGTTGATACATTAAATGCTGTCGGCGCTGGATTTACAACAACGTTGTATGCCGCGGCATTCGACGCCGAACAACTTCCATTAGTCTCTGTCACAGTAATCGAACCGGTTCCTGCCGTTGTCCAAGTTACAGTAATAACGTCTGAGCCTTGACCTTGAGTAATATTTCCACCCGTTACTGACCATGCTATAGTGGAACCTGCAAGGCGTGAGCCGGTAATGTTATACTGGTTGCCTGTAGAATTTTGACAAACAGCTGCGGACACCGGTGCTATTACCGGATTAGGACGTTGGGTTGACGTAACCACATAAGCAGCAGATGTTGTTTGACATCCTGTATTGGGATCGGTTTCTACTACAGCAATATTCTTAGTTGTAGTTGAACCAGAGAAAGTAACACTCCATGTATTTACTCCTGTACCACTTGCAGGTGTCTGCGATGTTACAGTACCAATACCGCCAGTAGCTGTCCAAGAATACGTGTTACCTGCATTTAAAGTTGTAGAGTATGTGTACACTGTAGGAGAAGCTCCGCCACCGCACACTTGATTTGGCCCGCTCACACTCGGTGAGGGCGGGTTACTCACAACAACAGCTTGATTAACTGTGGTCGAACATTGTGTACTTGTTAACGTGACAGTACATGAAAGAGTGTTTGATCCTGTTGAAGACCATGTTCTAGTATGAGTTGAATTGGTTTCTCCGGTCAACGCCGTGCCATTCAATGACCACTGATATGTAACACCGGATGAAGGAGAACATGAATATGTATAAGAAGAACCTGTACATGCAGCACCAGCAATACCCGTAGAAGGAGAGGTACGCGTTATTGCCGGATTAGGAGCGGCTTGAACAGTTACCGATGTATACGATGTTTCAGTATTGCAACTTGTAGTATTAACCGTTTCCAAAACTTTGATTTGGAAATTACCGGATCCGGTATTTACCTGGACCGATGCAGTATTGTTAACACCACCTACAAACGATGCAGTTCCACCGCTTAAAGTCCATATATAGGAGTTATTCGGTGAGTTATTATTCGTAGAGTAAGTAGCAACTTGGTTTTGACAAACCGACGTAGGACCATTAACTACTGGTGTAGGATTAGGATTAATGGTCACCGTATATGTGGTGCGAGCCGTACATCCCATAGCAGAGATCTGAGTACAACGTAAAGTATAAGATGTATTCGGAGCTCCATTCCAGTTCACTCCTACACTTGTAATTCCCAAACCTGAGCTTGTAGTGGTAAAGGAGTTACCTGCTACTGCGGGAACAATATCCCATGTGTAAGTATCACCTGCTACGTTGGGAAGAGCATTGTATGTTGTTGTGGTGCCCTTACAGATCGAAGCAGCGCCTGAAATAACAGGGTTTGGCGTCGGATAGACAAATGTATTCAACGTATTCATTACTGTCGAGCAACCATAAGTTGTGGTTACCGTCGCATCTACAGTTTGGGCACCAGTACTATTCCACTGAATTCTAACAGTATCATTAGCGCCTGCTGATACCAAACTGGGGTCGTTTGTTGTCGTATATGAATAGATCGTTCCTCCACCGGACACCGACCATACCACACTTTGGATTACGTACGACGTACTCTTCGGAACAGTATATGCTACAATGTGAGCATTCTCACCATTGAATGTACAAGGTCCAGTAGTAGGAGTCTGTGTTATAGTAACAGATTGCGGAACAGGTCTGATGTATACTGTTTGTGTATCACCCTGTGTGCACCCTGCAGCATTCTGAATTTGAACTCGAATCTGAGGAGTAACAAGGGACGGCGAGTTAAAAGTGCCCCAAGTAACTTGTAATAGACCAAAACCAGGGACCGATGAGCTCGTTCCACCTGGCGATCCATTGATAGACCAAGTGTAAGTATTTCCAGCAGTGAGATCTGTTGCGGAGTATGTAGCTGTCTGTCCTGAACAAATTCCCGGCAAAGTAAGTGAAGAAGTTCCATTGCCGTCATTACCTGCAATATTAGGAGTAGGATCTGCCAATAAAGTAACGGCTCTAGCAACCGATGCAGCGCTGCTTGTACAACCACCGGATACACCATTCATGGATGCCGTTACGTGCCACTCAACATTAGAAGGAGCAATATTGGTACCATATGTTACAGAAGCCAAGTCGTTAGTGTTTCCGCCTCCACTACTACTCAACGAAATAGTGTAATCAGTTCCATTCACGTACGTAGGAGCACCACCGGCACCGGTGAGAGCCCAAGCATAAGTGATTCCGGAAACTGCAGCAGGATATGAAGCGGTGTTAGAAACAGAATAACTGTACGCTGCATTGGGTGTAGCGGGTGGCTGAACTGAGTTAACACCACTCGGTTTGTTAGCACATACCGGCGTCGGACCTGCAACAATAACATTGGGAAGAACATCATAAACTCTAACGGTTGTCGTGGTAAGTGTGGAACCGCAATTAGTAGCCGGATTAACCACTGAAACTAACGCTACGACATCTTGGTATGCAGAAAGCAATGGGTTAGATGAAGTAAGTGTTCCAAGTTGGCCGGACGTAAACGTTACTGAGCCCACGCCGCTGCCGTTCAAAGTAACCTCAGTAAGAGGCAAGAAGCCTACACCATATATCGGGCCGGAGTATACACCGACATTTACACCTGGACCTGAATTAGTTACCGAGTACACCTGAACCTTGCCGTTAGCAGGTCCGCCCGTTACATTGAGGTTAACTGTTCCACTTTCACATACATAAGAGCTCGACCATGATAATGTCGCACTAGGAAGAGAGTTGACAGTCACAGAAAGCTGGCTATGGGTCGAAGCGCATGTTGTCGGATTCTGGTTATTGGTCTGAACACACTGAACCAAATTACCCGAACCGGTTGCTCCTACACCCCAACGAAGAGTTATGGTTTTTGAATTAATTCCCGTACCTCCAGCTACTACTGTAGCCGTTCCCGGAACTGTCCATGTATAGGTATCATTGTTTGGCGATGAACCATTATCGATAGCTGCTACCGAGTATGTGTACTCTTGACCAAAGCCTGCAACATTATTATATACGCACGCAGTGGTTGTCTGGGTAACAACCGCAGGTGCATTAGTATTCGGCGCTGTAGTCCATGGCCCGCCTACTGTGTTGTTACCAGTTGATGTGGTAACGGAGACAACGTCAGGTTTTTGTGTGACGTTATTCAAAAGCCCAGTTGACGCTGCCGCACTGGTACAGTTACTCAAGCCAATCGCGCCCGGATGATTATTCGTTACTACAACGCTAACGTTAACAGTACCAAAAGCATCGTAGGCTGTCGATACAGAGCCTACATCAGAGACAATAATATCAAACTCACCCGAAGCATTAGTGGTAACAGTTGATGCCAATGGTCCGGCAGTTCCTCCAGAGAGATTCGATCTATTAATTGTAGCCGAATACGCAATAGGTTGTGAAGCAAACGCCGCACCTCCCGGGTATTGGAGAGTAACTCTAAAGGTCATGGTGCCGTTCTCGCAAGCGTTTGTGCCGGCAGCAGGAGCTTGTTGCACAATGGAGAAAATCGTCGGCTTAGTATAAATGGTAATAGGGTATGTAACGGTACGATCACATGTGCCCAATCCTGCGCTGGTATTTCGCGAATTCAGCACAACGTTAACAGTCGCGGGGTTCGAAGTGTATGTAGCGGTGGTAAAGTTCACGGTAGTAGCACCTGAAGCATTATTACCCGGAACAACCGAAGAAGCAGAATACCAGGCACCCGGCGTAACGCCTGAAGCACCAGAGGTAGACCACCAAAATGTCGACTGCGACTCAGCAGGGCTCGAATACGAAGTAGAAGAATACAGGCTCGAATTACCAAACGAGGCTACTGTAGTGCCCGAACAGTGAGTTGCAGTATTATTTCCTGTGCTAGTACTGCCATTCAAGTTGTTAAGCGTCATGCTTGCAACAGGCAACAAGCGAACGTAAGCCACATATTCTTTTGCACAGCCTGTGGCTATCAATGTTTCACGTACACGAAGCGTACATGTAGTAGCCACAGCAACATTTGCAAAAGCAAGTGTTAAGGAATTGGTATTTGCACCAATCAAACCTCCAAATACTGCAGAAGCAGGATAGACACACCACTGATATGAGTATCCTGCATTAGCGGTCACGTTATAAGTATTCGCGCCACCATTGTTCGCACAGCCAAAGAAATTGTACTCGTTGCCCAGAGACCCAAATGCAATAGGCGAGTTGCCTGCCGGAGCAGACTGAGTAATTGAGTTACTTGCCAATGTATAGATGGTCAAAGGCGCAGTGCCTGCTCCCAACTCCGAACATCCCACTTGCGACGAAGCATCAACACGGATGTTATAAACAGTTCCGGCCGATGAGGGGCCAGGGAAGACAGCTAATGAACTAAGCTGTGAAGAAATATCGATATCAAGATTTCCGTCCGAACCAGCTACAGCTGTGGCGACAGTGGTGCTGGAAGAAACATTTCGCACCGTGTACGTTACACCTTGGACAGCGTTAGTTATATGCACCCAAGTTGCAGTTCTAATATCGGCCAAACAACCGGCTCCGCCAGCACCGCTTGATGCCGAGCCGCTCGATGTTACATTATTATCTGAACAAGCACTAAGAGCCGCCCCAGGCGTTCCACCGGGAGCTGAACTTGTTGTCAACGATGGCTGGTTAGGCTTGACCAGATTACAAAACTTACTTGAGAAACCTTCATTTGTTCCACCAGCGCTTGTAGGCTGCGCGCCCGTTCCGTTGGCAAGATTCTGACCACCGGTGCCAATTGCATATCCTGCAACATGAACATTGCGCTGATTATCAACCATAACGCCATAACACGCATCATCCTGGTTTGTGCCGGTAATAGCAGAAAGTTCAAAACTGGTAGATGTTGAACCGGGCGTACACTGAGTCCATACGCCGTCAGCAGCTCCCATATTTGCATTATTACCCGCAATAGTAAAATCTCCACCTCCGCCGTGGAAGTTACCGATCACCGTATTATTCGATTGACCACAAACAAAATAACGTCCACCGGAACCTGCGCTAGCAGTATTAGGTGCAACAGCCGATACATTGTTATCATCAACCCAAACGGCAAACAACTTATCCTCGCTGGGACTTCCCCAGAAGGTACCCCAGTTTCTTGTCATCTGTGTACCAGAGAATGCGAGACGCACCACCCATCCATCATTAGGTCCAAGGGCAACGTTGTTGCCGTTAATTTGAGACTGAGGAAGACCGCCGCCAATAGTGGCAATGTGCTGTGCACCGGTATTGATACTATTACCATATCCTACAACGACACAGCGATCATTGATTCCATCATAAGCAATGCCCATTGCGCGATCGTTGTCAGCACCACCAAGATAAGTTCCTGCATCGCGGGTACCGGAGCTTGTCATATGGATAGCAAATCCATCATAAGCAGAGGTTCCCGTAGATGTTCCCGTACCATTATTGTTGAGAGCCGCGCTCAACGAGCCTGCCGTCGCAATATTTGAGTTACTTCTTGTGTAACCGCAAGCAAAAACCTGACCGGTGGTATTGATATTTGCAACGCCAGTGATATAGGTATCATTGGCCGTTCCAACGAACGTTCCCCATGTACGACTAGAAAGGTCTGTCGCCATGCGAAGAACAATACCATCAATTACACCTGCAAAAGTGTTTGTTGTTCCAAGCGTTGTCCCTGCCGTATAACCACCAACAGTAAGGCTGTTTCCATTGGCATCCAGGGCAACACTCATCAAATGATCCTCACCTGCGCTACCAATGAAAGTTGCGGCAGTACGCTGGCCCGAAGAATTTACTTTTACAATAAAGCCGTCAGAAACATCGCCTTGAAATGTTGTTTGGAAAGCGCCGACGGTCGCAAATGAACCATCAGCACCACCAACTTCTCCGCACACGTAGGCCGTTCCACTTGCATCTACGGCAACGCCGTAGGCAAAGTCTGTCTGGTTAGATCCAAATCTGGTAACGAAGTTTCTCGATCCACCATATGCGTATGATGCTACAAACGCATCATATGAACCGCCCGTCGAACCAAAGTTGTTACCGGAGTTAAACGGAGCAGCAAACGTAGCTGTGTAACCCGCAATCCAGATGTACTGAGTTCCTGCACCGGGATTAAAGCCTCCACGCTGCGTTGTTACTGCATTCACAACATCTTCGCCGGCACCACCCATAAAGGATCCCCAATCAAACGACGGGTCAATGACCAAAGTCAAGCTCTTGTCATAGTTTGCCAACTTTACTCGAACGGTTGTACCGTTCACCTCAAAAGAGGACTTTACCTCCACTTGCTTTCCGTCAACAATAACATAGGAATAGGGTGCATGCTCTGTCATTGTCCCCATGGGCGTTTTGACAACATACCCGCCATCTGAAGTCAACTCTACTGCCTCAGCACCCGCATAATTCATTGCAATAACTGAAGGATCTGCACCGGGACGAACTCGGAATTCAGACTTCATAGCCTTGCCTTCTGCATCAACAATCATGTCGATACCATCGTAAACGCTTTCATATACAAGCTTTCCAAAGGCGCGTACATCCGTAACGCCATTGGAAGAGGTAGCGCTTGTATAAAAATTCTGCAATCCTTCTCGTTGAAGATTCGGGACAATTGTACTCTTCGTATTCGCACCAACCAACTCTAGGTCAAGCCGATATTGCGAAAACTTCATCTTATTTCTCATTTCAGAGGTAAACAACTCTCCTCTACCGGGGAGTTTGCCTTCGACCTTTGAGAACGCGTACATAATCTTATCGTTCAAGAAGTACACATTCGTACCGTTAGAATGAGCAGAGAATTTGATATCTGGACGTGAATTACCCTTGGTATCCACTACCTGACCCTTGTTCTCAACAAACTCTAAACCAGACTTACCTAGCATGGCACTGGCCTGTTCAGTCGAAACCGAAGTCGAGCTTAATGCAATCTTCGAGCCCTTGGCGTACACAACAACCATTGAGGCAACCGAAAGAGTTGCTGCACAGAAGACCTGAAGAAATCTCCGTAAGTGCTTGTTCATAAAACCTCCAAATGAGATGAAAAAGTAAAATTTATTGTTCTTGATCGAAGTAAGTTTTAGAGACTAAAAAATCGGCAGATCGTAGGCGCTGTAAGGCCTAGGACAAAAAAAACTACTACTCAATCGTACATAATGATCGAAATAGA
>Ga0255266_1000053_pt1 | contig 14386 bp, 1 predicted proteins | sample AtltaT_24_FD_183669 | JGI IMG/M metagenome (GOLD analysis project Ga0255266, IMG submission 183669) | Metatranscriptome of freshwater microbial communities from Altamaha River, Georgia, United States - Atl_Cont_RepB_0h (Metagenome... | ecosystem: Environmental > Aquatic > Freshwater > River...
ATAAAATTAAAATTATTTATAGTGTTAAAATCTTTTATCTCTTTTTTTTCTAATTGCTTCATAAATAATAATATTTAGTTATCTAACGATAATAACATACATACACCACGACGAATCCAATAATCTTGTGATTTATCGGAAGGCATAGGAATACGCATAACGAAGTTTGAACTATGACCGGTTGTTGCTAATACCCCACGACGATCCGAAGTTTTATACAATGGACAATTATAATTATTAAATTTACGCATATCAGCACTACGTTTAGGCATTAATAACATACTACAAGCTGGTGAGAATAATACTTTAGGTTCACTTTCATCTAATACACCTTTCGTAAAATTCCAACGACAACCATCTAAGAACATACCGTAGACATATACACCATCTGGAGGTGGTTCTTTCACAGAATCTTTTGTAATATGTTCACCACACATTTCAGGATCAAATACTACATCATCAATTGGTATCGTATATTTACGAGCATAATTTTGGGCTGCACCGGTTAAGAATGATTGGGTAAAGAAAAATCCTGAGATCCAGAAAATAGGTGGGGCACCATGATCAATCCAATCATCTAACATTTTAATACGTTCTAAAAATTCAGAAAAATAAGCGGCTAATGGTTTACGTGAAGAGAAAGACCGTCCTTTCCATACTTCGGGTACACGACCTAAATATAAATCATTCGCAGCTCCTTCTAATGTCGCTGATAATACAACTAAACCCTTCATTGCTTTTTGTACATTTTGCATTGTTGAACGTACAATCGCTAATAAACGATTATAACGAGCTAATTCTTGTATCAATACTGTATTCATTGATTCTTTAGGATCATTAGGATATTTAGCACCAACAGCTTCTAAATCAAAATCAGCACGTAATTTTGTTAAAATATCGGTAGCAACTTCCATAATACTTTCATCTTTACTTTTAACTTTACCACCTTTACTACCCCCACCACCACCACCACCGGTAGATTGGGTAAGTAAAATAGAATCGAATAATTTATTTGCTTCATTAATATCTTTACTAATATTTGCATTATCATGTAAACCAAATACTTCAGGAGCAGCTACCGCTGGTAAACTATTATCGATATAATCTAAATAATTTTTATATTCTTTAATTTCCGCTGGTGGCATAGCCCATTCTTTCGATGGACTTAATGGATGAATATTTTCAAATAATTCGGAAGAATATACCATAGTTAATAATGACATTAATGTAATACGATCACTACCATCGGTAACTCGTCCACCATAATTACATTCACCTGTTAAATAACGTAAATGTTTATATGGTACCGCATTAATCATATCTTCTCGAGTACGTTTTGCGGTTGTAGGTTGATAATCAGCATCATCTAAGAACATACCTAATTGCATAGCCGAAATACGTAAATCAGAATCGTTAAATTCATAAGGAATATTCCAACCTAATGGACCAAAATTACGACGTTCTTGAATAATGGCATGGAAAAAACATAAACCAAATAACATACGACGGAATAAATCAGCATTCGCTACACCATTATAGAAACCCGGATCTGAAATAGGATCTGATAAGAAAGAACGTTTAATATTACTTTTAATACCTTTAGGTGGTTCATTAGTCATTTTAATACCATTTTGTAAGATCGATACTGGGAAAGCACCGGAAGGATACGAAGTTAACCATAAACGGAAATTTGGATGAGGAGGTTTAATATCATCCGGTAATTTCGAACCACTCGCTGCGGCAGCAATACCCGCTGCTTCGGCCACGGCTAATTGTTCCGTAATACGTTCTAAGGTTGGCATCCAAGAAACAGCTAAATGACAATTTTGTAATACTACCCAACCACCATCAGCACGATTCTTTTCAATCATTGCTTCAGCAATTGGACCTTGACCTTGACCTAATGAAATAGCTGTAACTTTTGCTTTAATACTATCGGCAAAGTATAATAAGGCTGCCATCGGATCGGAACCCGCAGATAAAACGAATACTAATGGTTGACCACAAGTACTATCATCATAACAACCTTTAAGATCGAAGGGAGGAGGGGATAAGAATTTCGGACCTAATTGCGAACCAACAAAATCTTGTATCGCTAAAACTAATTTATCAGGACGAATACAGCGTAATACTAATAGTTTTTGCATACGAGTTAAGAAACCCATACTACCCCATTTACCGGGTAAATCCGCTTTATGGGGTGTATCACCATCGTATAAACGTTTCCATTGAGCAATATTTGATGCTACATCTTTATAAAAACCTTCAAAAGCTGATATTGATGATAAACGTACCATTTCACCCCATGCTTTATCAGTTAACCAAGCAGGAGCAGGATTTGGATGAGGATTATCACTAGCCATACCACCGGTTAATAAGAAATACCATTCGGAAGGATCAACTTCACCTTTACCGGACATAATAGCAATCGTTAATAAGAACGCAAATAATAATTTATCTTTTTCGAATAAAGAACGACATACATTCTTATATATCGAATAAGTAAAATGGGTATTTAAATTACTAATACGAGTTGGTAAGTTATCACTCTTTTTCGATTGTTGAATCGAAAGAATAAATAAACGTACAAACCAACCCATCGAATACGCGTACATAGGATCAATAGCTCCCATATCGGAAATACAGAAGAATAAACGAGAAGCATGTTGAGCTACTGGTGTATAACCTAAACGAGTTTCATCAATTTCGGCTTCGGTTTGGGCAGCAATTTTTTGTTTTGCTGCAATATCGTTCGCTAATACTTTCGAAGAATTTAAGATTTCAATCGCCGATTCATCTTCTAAAATATTACCTTTCGATGAAGATAATACATATAAGATTTTATCTTCTAATTCTTTTAATTGACGATTATTATCGGCAGATTGTAAAATTAAACGATTTTTTTCTTCTTCTAAATCAGGACGTTCTTGAGCGGAAACAATACCTAATAATTGATCCGTTAAACCATCGGGTGTAATCATGAAATTTACTAAAGATACTTTAGTACTAGTTTCTGGTAAATAATGAGGATTACGTAATTTTGTTGTAATATATAATTTAAATCGTTCATCATATTCTACCGTCGAATCCCCTAATCGAATACATTCTACCCCACCTTGTTTAAACGTAATTTTTAATAATACTGGTTCTAAAGCTGGATCTAATTCTTCTAATACATTTTCTAATAATACAGGACGACCAAATTGAATAGCATTTTCTAAAGTACGTAAGAAACCGGGATCCGTTAATTTACAAATAATTAATCCTCGTGATTTTTCCATATTACGTACCCATTTATTAGCTTGACCTTGAGGATCAATCATTAATGGCCAACGACGAGCTTGATTAACAATAATACCATTATCGGTCGAGAAAGAATCCGTTGGTAAACCATCAATTTGCCATTGACGAATTAAAATAGGATTACCAAGAACAGTGGATAAAGAAAATCCGGCTCGACTACCACCAGAATTATTACCATCTTCACCATCTTTACCTTCTTCATTTTCATCTTCACCTTTCTTTTCTTCAACTTCACCATTATCATCATCATTATCCATACCCGAATCTTGAATCGAACAAGGAATATGACATTCTAAACAACGACGTACCCAAGAATCTAATGCACGACGACGGAATTCCATGGTAAATGTACCTAAATAAGCTAACATACCCGCTGCTAATAAAACATCACCGGTTAAGTTATCATATTTAATAGCTAAATCTGCGGATGCCGCAGCCCAACGTGTTTTTTCACCACCTAAACCACCAATTAATTGACTAGCCCGTGTTAATTTCTTTTGACATAAATCAACTTGGAAAGCTAATTCATCTTGTTTAGCTTTTGCTGCATCTAATTGCGATTGTAAGGCACCTAATTCATCTTCAACACCTTTTAATTTAGCTTGTTTTTCGGCTAAAGCACCCATAGTAATTGCTAATGCTGCTTCTGCTTCGGCTAATGCTTTCTTTTTCGGTTCAACTTCTTTTGCTACTCGTTCGTAGGAATCCATGGCACATACCCATTTACACATACCTTCGGCAGCTGATGACGATTTAGCAATAATTTCTGGTTTGAAATTTTCATTCGTTAAATAAGTTTTACGTACTTCGCCAATACGTTTCGGATCAATATTATTTAAATCGTAGAATTTTAAGCGATCAATAAATTTCGAATCCCCGAGTGCTTTTTTCGCGGGACCCCAATAATCATCTACTTTCTTGGTACCACCACCGGGATCCGCAATTTTATCCGGTTTTTCACCTAACATAACCATAACGGCTGATAACGCAAGTTTTACGTTATCGGGTGGTTTTTGCATGGATTTAATATTCGTAATATCGTTGGAAGTAATAGTATCGAGAGCTTTCAAAGCCCCTTCTAAAACAGGAATAGCTACTGCAAGATCAGCTTCACATTCCGCTTTCACTGCTCCTACTTTCGCCGCTTCTTCATTCGCAGCGGCAGCTTCTTTCGATACAACCGCTCGTGTTTCTTCAACACCGGGTAAACGAGCTTCAATAACTTTCATTAATTCCGCTGTTTCAGCTTGACTTACACGTAAAGAAGGTTGTAAGGCTTCTAATTCTGCAGACATCGTATTTACTTGTTGGGTTGCAAATTCTAATTTTTCTAAACCAACGACATAACGATTACGAGCAGCGGATACTTCACTACGTTTAACTTCTAAGGCTTTACGGAAAGCCGATAATAATTCTAAATAAGATGTCGGAGTAACATAATTATATCGACGAGCTTGTGATAAATAATCTTCGGATAAATGAGCAGCGGATTGATGGAAATAACGACAAACATCAACAACCGCTTGGGCAGTTTTATCATCTAAATTCAATGGTTTTAAGGATTTATAAGCAACCGCAATTAATGCATCATCGGGCCAAGATTTGAACCAATCGACAGTACAACAGTTTACTAATGAAGGGAATTTACGTAAACGATCACGGAAAGCATCCCCGATCGGAGACATACATAAAAGAATATGTAAATTACGTTTTGCTCGTTCGACGAAAAAGGCATACATTTCTGCAGGAGAAACATCTTTACCCATACCGGCAGCTCGAGCAAACGGAGCCATTTTTTCACAAATATCCGCTCGTTCATCCGGAGCAAATAAACCAGGAACTTCACCGGAGTTTAAGATAGCATTTACATCTTCTAACATACCTTCCCATTTAATTTGGGTATCAACAAAAATAAATACTACTGGTTGTTGTCCGGTACCGGCTTCTTTAAGAATACGTTTTAAATCATCTTTCCATTCGACAATACCGTAAGATTTAGATAATTCAATTTGTAATACATTACATTCATTAATAAATGAAGCTAAGGAAGCAGAACAACGACGACCGGAACCACCAACCCCGACTAATAATGCATGACCACCCGGCATTTTTAAGATACGACAAATACGAGAAACATGTTCCATAAAGAATAAGAACATAACTAAATCCATTGGTTTTTTCGATTGCGCATTATATTCACTTAAGAACATTTCTAATTTTTCTACCATAGTTACAGTACTATCAACTTCACCATAACGACGTACCGCTCCTGGTGCAGAACTAGGACCTTGCATATAATCACCCCACATTAATACCCGTAAATGTTCTGTAGTAACACCAGGTTTACCACCGGGTTTTTCAGGTGGACCAGCGGGTGCTTTATTTGGATGCATCGGAATTAAAGCTCCACATAAATCATCAAATTCTGCTCCAAAATGTTTACGTGTTAATTCTTTTAATTGAGCTAATAACCAAACACGATCATCTTCCGTAACTAAACGATCATAGAAGACCCGTAATACTTCATGTAACCAAGCACGGGTAAATACAGCGGCTGAACCAGCTGTTTCGGGGGTAACCATAAATAAACCTTCCACAACTCGTGAAAAATCTCGTAAATTGAATGTATAGTGAGATTTTGCTGGAGTAGGACGTAATCCTTTAGATGCTGTTTTATAAACATCTAAAGTACCCGCAACAATCGCTGCACCTTTTGCAACAACATCACCCATAAATCCAGGATTTTTACCCATATACCAAGTCATTACGGTTGAGAAAATATGTTTCATAGTATCATCATTAAAATCGGTAAAACATAATAAATTAAAATGACGTAACATACGTGCCGTTACTGCATTACGACCACCACCTGGAGGACCCATAGCAGCAACTAAATATGCATCTTCCATAAGTTTAAACATATTTTCGGCAAGATCATACCAACCACCTTGATCAGCAAATTGACGTAATAATTCAATCGGAGGTTGAGCACCATATTTTTCAATTTCTGGCATATTTAAATCATCAACAAAAATAATACATTTTTGTCCCGATGGAGGACCAAATACCCCTTTACGACGACGTTCTAATTTTTGTTCCATAATCGTTTGCGTTTGTTTTGCTGAAGTACGAGCCGAGAAAGCAACGAATACTGGTACATATATTTCTTTCGGTAAAGTTTTTAATAATAATCGTTTCATATAAACACTTTTACCGACCCCGGTAGGACCACAAACTAATACTTTACGTTCTGCGGTAACTAATAAATGAACTAAATAATCAAATTGACCGGTATAAACAGTAGGAACAATGATATCTCCAAATGCGGCAGTAGCTGGAATTTCTTCTTTTGGTAAACAACTAGCCCATTCACGCCATCGTCCATCCACTGGTGAATAGAAATAATCATGAACTAAACCTTTTTCGGGGACTTCTAATTTAATTGCTGCTTCAGCTTTATTATAAGGATTAGGATGGGTTGTACCTTCGGGATCTGGTTCGGCACCGGGAGCAATCCAACCACGAATTTGGAAATATTCTTTTAACGGATGTTCAACTAAAAATTTGACATCTTTGGTTGCTTTTTGTAAGAATTCGGTAAATACAACACGACCATCTTCATTAATGGAAGCACCAATTGACCATACTAAAGCAAAAACAAAGAAGGCTTCAATATCCACCGCAGTAGGTTCAGCTTTACCTTTCATTTTAATAGAACCAACTTTATAACCAGGTTTACCTTCGGTTAATTCTCCAGCAACCATTTGCGTAACAGCGGCTTCAAATACTTGTAATAATGTCATTACTAAGGTAGTATCTTGGGTAGGACAATATTCTGTTAATGGATGACGACGTAATAATACTAAACAAGGTTCCACTAACCATGAACATAAACCATCAATTTGAGCACGCATAGTGGCATCAATAGTAAATACACGTTTATCATTAGGATTTAAGGCAGAAGGACGTTTTTTCTTAACTGGACGACCTTCTTTTTTGGCTGCTTCTTCTTCAGCTGCTTCAATTTCGGCTTTTTCAAAATATTCTTTTTCTTCCTTTTCGAAGCGAGCTTTACCAGCGGCATCATTAGGATGAGCAGGATGGAATAAGAAACGTGGATTATCTTCCATTAAATGATCTAACCATGACGTTACTAATGGTCGCCAACCTAACGATTGGGGTTCCATATAAATCATACCACAACGCGATACCGTAGCCGGAGAAGCGGCCGCTAAATCCATAACTTCAAAAACCATGGACATTTTATCGGTCATAGCAATAATTTCACCGGAAGTTAAACATAATTTTTTATTATCATCTAATACAGTATTCATGTTTTCAATCCATACGGCATCAACGGGACCATCAAAAACGACCCATTTACGATCCGCAGGAGTACCAATTTTATTTTGGGCACAATCTCGGAATTTAGTTGCTAATACCCCATCGGTCCATTCATGTGTTAAATCATCAAATTGACCGTATAATTGACCCATGGTAATCGATTTAGGATTTAAGGTAACAAATAATAAATCGGAATAGTTCGAATCATCAGGATAACTTTCGTGTAAATAAGATAACGATAATTGTAATATTTTTGCGGCGGTAGTTTTACCAGCCCAAGGTAAACCAACTAACATAAAACCGTGACGTACAATCATCATTTCGTAGATTTGTAAAACTTTTTCGATAACGACCGGTAATAATTGTACTCGTAAATCGAAAGCAGCATCGGTCATCGCTTTTACTAAACGAGTACGATCGGGAGGAGGTACAACCACACCAGGGAATAAATCGCGAACAATAGCGTGGAATAATGGTACATCGGGAGCTAAGAATTTTGGTAAGTTAACGTCGACAATCGCTCGTAAAACTAATACATCTTCAGGTAAATGACCTTCAGCACGTTTTAAGTTACCAGCAGCACGTAATACAGCCATAACTGCTCGCATACCATAATCGTAGTGATCTTGAGAAGATAATTGTTCAGAACATAATTTATAAGTGGCAACAATTTTACGAGCTAATGGACGAGCTTCTAAATAACCATAAGAATATAATAAAATTTCAGAAATCATAGCATAATCGGGAACCATCATCGCGACTGATCGGAATAAGGCTTTTAAGTTATCAGGTAATTCAGAACGACCAGCATAACCAGGGTTCATGGTAATGAAAGCAGAACAAGTCCATCGTAATGATAATTCTGTACCTTCAAAAACGAAACGTTCTTTACGTTCTCGAACTGCTCGTTGAATGGTTAATACTTGTTGGGCAACCACCGATAACACTTCTAATTCGATACGATTGAATTCATCAAAACATGCCCAAGCACCAGAAGAAGCTAAACCTTTAAAGAATTTACCCATAGCAATATAATCTAATCCATCGGAACAATTGAAAACTACACACTGTATAGCTACGGCTTTGGCTAAATCTTTAGTGGTTTCCGTTTTACCAGTACCGGCCGGACCTTCGGGGGCACCACCTAAACCTAAATGTAAAGCACCCATTAAGGTACGATAACAACGATCCGTTAATGGAGTAATAACTAAACGAGAAGAATTACCTAAATATTCATAAGCATATTGTAATACAGCATTAATCATTTTCATGGTCACGGATGCTGGTTTACCGGTACGAGAACTTTCACCACCTTCTGTCCAATATAATCGTAATTGTGAGTTCCATTCGAAATCTTGAATAGCTTCAACTCCTGATTGGGCCATTTGTGCGGTAACATCACGAGCATGAACATCTAATACCACTAATGCTCCTAATGTTTTACGAGCTAAACTTGTTAATTTACCACGAACTTTCATAATAATATCTTCAATTTGGGTGGTACATACTTTAGCATATTCGCCTAATCCTTTCGAACCTGCACGTTTAATAGCTTCTTCTACTTCATAAGTCCAGAATGTACTGGTTACAGCTAATACAGCTTGACCAGGCCATTCAGCAGCCCATTGAGCACGGGAAGCAGCTTTTGGATACGCAATCATAGCATCATCAACCGATTTCGCAACAGAACGTTTCATAGCTGCTTCTACTAATAATAACCAAGCTTCTACATTACCTTTACTATCGGCCGGATTAATAAGTTTCGAACCCGGTATCATAGGATCCGGTAAGAAAGGTACTTTTTCACCTTCGACGGAGAACATAGCTAAAATAGTTTGAGAAGGATCGAAATCTAACGAATCGATACCTTCGAAACATTTCTTTAAGTGTGGTTGTACCCGAGTAGGATCTTTGGTTTCAGCTAAAATTTCAAGTAATTCATCATTCGATAAGAAGAAGAAACGAGGGAAAATAAGACGTTTGGATTCCAAATAAGCATTAAGACCTTTTTGAATTTGTTCTAATAATACATGAGCTTCGGTTAAACCTTCTAATTGCCCAGGTTGACGTAAAGCTTTTAATGCTCGTGTATCATCAACGGCACCTTTTACAATACGTCGCCAAGTTTCATCTACTTCACGGAAACGTTTACCTTCAACAGGCATTTGTTGCATAATATCTTCCGAACCAAAAATAGGTTCAAGATATAACCATGTAGATTGTACTTTTAACCATACATCTAATACTGATTGAATTTCGGTTAATGCACCAACCCATTCTTTAATACGACCTTCTAAAGCTTTGGCATAACGAGATGCAGCCATCGTGGACGCTTTTACAATATGATCATCAAGTAATCCTTGGACTACATCGGATGAACCACCGGATAAAATATGTGTACCAGTAGTTTTGTATGCTTTTAATTCTAATACAATAGGTTGCCATTCAGCTTCCATACGATCTAATGCTTTTTCTAAAGAAAATTCTTTCGATGCGGTAACACAAAATTCTTCAATTTTGGGTATATGTTGTTCTAATTTTAATTCTAACATATCACTTAATGAAGATTTTGGTGAATGAGGAATATTAAAACCAACTGCTCCTTCCATTTGTTTCCAATGACGATCTTTTAAACCAGGATTGGCTAATAATCCTAATAAGGGTAAATCCGCATTTAAAAATTTATCTAAATCATCTTTAATTTTCGCAGCTAACGTACGAGGATTAACGGATTCTTCGGGTAATTCACGTAATACTTTCACTGCACCAATCTTTAAACCTTCTCCTTCTTTCGAAGCATCTTCTGCATTGTTCGATGATAACGGTGCTCCGTACCATTTTTTCGATGATGATAAAAATGAAGCAACAGTATTCCATAACCGTTCGAAAGGTCCTAAACGAGCTTGATCTTCTTTGATACCGGTTAAATAATCGGTAACGGGTAATTCTAATAAAGATTGTTGACGATTAATAGCATCACATTCTTCAATAGCTTTTTCATATCGCGTGGTAAGACTATTTACTAACGTAACTGTAGAAGCTGTTTGTTTAATTTCTCCAGCGTTAAGTAATTTTTCTAAACCGGTACGCATTTCTCCTAATTCGCGTTGGAATTCACTTTCACGGAAAGCTAATTTATCTAATAAGGCTTTCTTTTCACCATCTAAGACACTATAACAAGCCATTTGATCACCATATATTTTTTCGGGCCATTGTAAAGCTTCTTTAATTAAGGCTGATTGACCACGAGTAAATGGTAAACCTTCATTATCCATCGGATTAAGACTAGCCCGACGAGCACCCGCGGAAGTAGAATTGGAAGAGGAGGAAGGACCTAATGCGGATACTCCACCTGCTTGACTACGTTGATATTCACGACTTAATCCATCTAATAAAACAAATTTCGTAATATCTGCTACACCATTACGACCGAACATAGTTCCTTGTAAATGATGTAATTCAGCATCGGTCGTTTTACTATATAATGCTAATGCTACTAATTCTTCGGATGTAGTTGGTTTATATAATAATTTACGGGACATACGAGCATAATGCATATTTAATACTTCACAAGCATATAAACCAGCCGCTTTCATATGACGCATAACACAAGTTTGTAATAAACGTACCCGAGCTTTTAAGATATCTTTTAATGGTGCAGTGGCAATTTGGAATAAATTTAAAACGACTATATCATCACAAACATTATCAATAGCAGTAATAACTTTATCTAATTTACCTACTTCATTACGGAATTGTTCTACACCATTGGTGGCTTCAGAAACAAACGAAATTAATCGTCGTTTTTCCGTTACCGAGAAAAGATAAGAAAATTGATCAAATCGACTTAATATTTCGATGGCAGCGGGTTTACCAGCGGTCATAACTTCTTGTACTAAAGAACGAGCTTTTGTAACTGCTTCATCTTCTAATTGTCCACGATTAACATCTGTTAAACGTACCGATGATAAGTAAGTCATTTCTGTAGATACAACCGATGTACTTGTCGTAACCGAAGAAATACCGGATGCATTGGTAATTTCAGATTCAACACGAGGGAAAGTACTACAAGAATTAACTAAACTTTCTAAATTACGAATTAATGTATCATTAATCGTATCCATAGTAGGATCAAAAGTAAACGTAATACCACCAGCCCATACTTTACGTAAATCATCACCGGTTTGGGGTTCCGTGGGTACCGGTACTTCATTTGCTGCGGCATCTAATGCTGCTTCGGCGGCTAATACATCAGCGGGAATATCTTTTTTACTCGCATCAGCTTTAGCATGACCACCAGGAAGTTTAGGAACACCTTTCTTTTCTTCTTCACCTTGACCACCTTTATCTTGATTTTGGGAAGCTGTAGCACCAAATGTAACATTTAAGGTAATACGAATTAAAGGTGCCGCTGGAGCTTTAGTATTAATAACGGGATCCGTAGTATTAGTGGTTTCAGTGGATTGTACAGTACTAGGTAAATATTTACGTAAGAAGGTACAATAATCTTCAATACCACGATAAACAACGGTACGAAGGAAACTACCCATAATGGAAGCTGTAGCATTAAAAATACCGGTTAATCGACGTGCTTTACGACCTTCTTTAGTTTCTAAAGCATTATGTACATGTAAAATTAATGCCCGTACTTCTTCTAATGATAAAGTACTAAATGATTCCGGAGTTAATGCCGATAATCGTGATAAAGCCGTTGCAACGGTTACCGCGGATAATCCATTACCGGCGGCAGAAGTTCGCATTAATGAAGTACCGGTACGACGACTTTGACTCGATAAATTTGCGGTAGGAACCGACATATCGGCACCACTAGCAGCTAAACTAATCGCCATTAAAATAGAATCTGTACTGGAATGACCAACATAATAATCTAATTCTTCTTCCGGGGTACATAACGATGAACCCGGAGTACGATAATAATCCATATCTTGACCTTCAATTTGATACGAACCACTATGATTATGACCATTAGCAGCGACATTGGTTGGTTTACTATATTCTTGTCCAGTTGCAATACCACAAGCATATTGACGTCCTAAAAATAAGGATAAAGCAAACCGAAGGAAATCACGATATAAAGGATCAATAGCGGCAACTAATGTATCATCATCCGCACGGGCTTTCTTTACGGTACCCGGAGCAGCAGCCGTCGCAGCGGCAGCAGCTAAAGCAGCCATCGTACGACGATCAGATTCTTCTAATTCTAAGACAAATGAAGCAATCATTTCTGTAGCTTCTTTATGCCATTGTCCGCGTAATATATTTAATGCTTTATCAATTTGTCCTTCAACTTTAGTCGTAAAATCATCAACAGTATATGGTAAACCTTCGGCAAATTCGTTAGTATTAAAATATGTTAATTGTGTATTAGCATAATTTTCGTTAGTATTATGACTATCGGAACGAATAGTAGTATACCATAAATCAATAAGTTGACCAAGGACTCGTTCCGTTGTCGCACCGTGTCGAGTAACCGCTAAACCAGCTAACGAACGACTTGTATAGGTATTACCGGAGGACATACGAGTAACAAGTGGTAATGGTACATAACGAGTAGCATCTAATACATGTAAAGTTAAACCATTATGCATTTCGGATGATGGATGACGTAATATATAATCCACCATATTACGTTTAATTGATCGTAAATAATTATGATATACTTCATGAAACATATTTTCGACTGCTTGTCCCGGTGGAATTTCGGGAGGTGATGGCATAAATGCTGCGGCACCATATTTTTGTAATAATTGAACCGGAACAATTAAACCGGGATCTTGCCATAATTTTGTATGTTGTTTACTTCCTAATCGTGCTACCGTCGATTTTTCTAAACAAGTTAATATACCTTCATCCCATTGTGGACGATGAGGAGCTAAACTTTGATCCATAGCTGCATTATCAACCGCATCCCAATAAGCTTCAATTTCACGACTATAAACAGCATCACGAGTTTCTTCATCGGGCCAAGCATAACGAGCCATAACCGCTTGTTCTTGTTCGGCAGCGGCAATTTCTGTTTCGGTTAATGGATTCCATTCTTCATCATAACCAAATGCTTGATTATTATTGGTCGTAGAAATTAAAGTGGTTTTTGGTTTGGATACACTTAATGTTTTTAATGGTTTAGGATCATTTGTATTCGTACTTGCACTCGTTGATTCAAAAACAAGATTATCTAATATACCTGTATTGGCATTAACACCGGTTGATGATTTTTTAATATTTAAATTTTTTTGTGTATTAGCTTGAGCAGCAGCATTACCTGCAACTAAACGCGCACCAATACTAGGATCAGCTAAACGTTGTTGTAACATTTTCATACTTAATGCTACTGCTGTAGGTGTATAATTACGTCCAATACGATCACTAGGTGTTGTATAACTATTTTCTTGTATTGTACTATAGGTACGACGAAGTAAATCTTTGACTTCGGCAACATGATGTTCACTGAATGGTGAAGGATAGGTAGCTAATGGTGATGTAGCTGGAAATAATGATAAAGGACCTGCTAAACCAGCAGTAGATGATGATGGTATAGTGGTAATTATTTGACTACGACGAGTTGTATTTGTTGCTGATAAGGAGGAGGATTGTCCATTATCATTGTTTAAAGTCGAGGACAATGAAGTCGCCATTATATATTGGACAACCTATTATCCTCAAAGCTTAAGCAATAATAATAAGACAAAAGTAATAAATAAAAAATTGGGTTGTAAAC
>Ga0255266_1000057_pt1 | contig 14314 bp, 7 predicted proteins | sample AtltaT_24_FD_183669 | JGI IMG/M metagenome (GOLD analysis project Ga0255266, IMG submission 183669) | Metatranscriptome of freshwater microbial communities from Altamaha River, Georgia, United States - Atl_Cont_RepB_0h (Metagenome... | ecosystem: Environmental > Aquatic > Freshwater > River...
TGATGATTTTTGAAAATCAGATTGCTTTTATTTTCATAGATAAATGCCGGCATATTGACATTATTGATAACGAGATCCAGGTCGCAGTCGTTATCTAAATCACCATAGGCCGAGCCGTTTGAATGAGATGGTTGGTTCAGTCCCCAATCGGCCGATTTATTTTGAAATTTAAATGCGCCTTCATTTCTAAAAGAAAAATTAGATACTTTATTAGAAGGTATGGAATCAATAAGTTGTTTTATAACTTGCTTTTTTTGCATGATAAGCTGCCTTACAAGATCAGGATTACCCATGAAGTTGATATAATCCTGGTCCAAAAGATCTTTATAAATGCCATTGGCGACAAAAATATCTTTTAAACCATCCTGATCCATGTCAAAAATGAGCGCACCCCAACTCCAGTCAGAAGCATGGACACCTGAGAACCGGGCTATTTCAGAAAAGGAAATGGCTCCATTTGAATTGGGTCCATTGTTTAATTGTAAGGTATTTCTGCTGAATTGATGATAATATCCCTGTGAAAGATTTGTCTGATATTTATCCCATTTTTCAAATTGAGCGGTCGTCTTTAGTCGATCATCAGTTTCAGGCAACATTTCAGTAACAAAAATTTCAGGTAGCGCATCATTATTGATATCAGCCAGGTCAGCACCCATGGAACCCATACTTATTTCCTTTAGGTAGGCTTCCATTTTTTCTGAGAAAGTTCCATTTTTATTGTTGATATAGATATAGTCTTTCTCAAAAAAGTCATTGGATACATAAATATCCTGCCATCCATCCTTATTTATGTCACCAATTGTAACACCTAAGCCAAATCCAATGGCACTTGAATATATGCCTGACTGAAGGGTTACATCAGAAAAAAAGGAACCATCATTTCTATATAATTTATTACCACCCTCAGGATCAGGAATTTTTCTTTGGTCTTTTCTTAAATCATAACCACCTATAGATCTTAAGCTATTATTGAGCAAATACAGATCTAAATCGCCGTCCTTATCAAAGTCAAAGAAGGCAGCGTGTGTAGAAAGACCCTGATCATCAAGTTGATACGCTTTTGCCATTTCTGTGAAGGTAGGAATTTCACCAACCCCGTTTCCATCATTGATAAAAAGCTCATTGTGTCTGTTGACACCTCCCGGAGGCCCGGATTTACAAATATAAATATCCAGCCAGCCATCTGCATTGATATCAACTATACTTACCCCTGTAGTCCAAACCCCCTTACTTCCAATACCCGCCTGTACAGAGACATCTTTAAATTTAAAATCACCTTTATTCAGATAAAGTTTATTGGCCACCAGATTACCTGAAAAAAAAATATCAAGCAGGCCATCTTTATCAAAATCACCCAAACCAACGCCACCACCATTGTAAAAATTACGAAAAGTATAAGGATTAAGTTTTTCAGAATAACTAAGTTCATTTATAAAATCGATTCCCGTATCTTTTGCCTCATGCAAAAGAAATAACTTATTTGATTCTGCTTTTTTTGTGTTTGTGCATGCAAATCCTGCTAAAAGCAGCAACATAAAAAGAGGATAGTGCTTTATTAATTTTCCAAAGTGTGTATTCATATAGTAAATGAATGAAAAAAAGAAACTCCCGGAGGAATTCTTCGAGAGTTTCTTTTTAAAAAATCAAAGGAATATTAATACCCAGGATTCTGCTTCAATTTAGCATTTGAGTTCAACTGAGGCTTTGGAATCGGGAAAATTATCTGATGTGATTTAGCAGCTGTGGATGGTTTTTCCCACCATGCAGCCGACCATTTACCAAAACGAATCTGGTCTTGACGACGAGTCATTTCTGCAAACATTTCACGTCCTCTTTCCTCATAGATTTGATCTAACGTTAATGATGAGAAGGCATCTACACCAGCACGCTTACGTATTTGATTTACAAGTACGAGCGCTTTTGCTGTATTACCTCTTCTGAATTCAGCTTCAGCCAGTGTAAGGATGATATCACCTAAACGGAAGATAACGAAGTCGTTACTCATATTGGGGGTACCACCAATTTCGTATTCATATTTTCCGATACGTGCGCCACCTTGTCTCCATGCATTTGGGAAAATCTGGTTCATTTGTGGTGTAAAATTCAAAGGAGCGCCATCCGGGTCACCTGCATCAACACCAGGGTCAACGGCACGGGTTCCATCAGGTTTAAACTGAGGACCAACTACAAAATTCGATAAACGCTTGTCCACAGTACCTGTTGATGGTGCAGTTGCCAGGCCTTTCCAGACATTGCCCTGAGGACCAGGGTTTTTAGCAGGATCTATGTAAGAATTGTAAAATTCTTCTACTACAGAGTAGCCATTCCATGGTTGGTCAGTTAGACTGTAAACACCCTGGCTGGCATAGTGAAGCGTCATCATTGGCCAGTTAAATCCACCAGCAAACACTTTATCATAGGCATAAACCATGATATTTTCTGAAGACCCAGCATTACGGATAGAGAAGTTTTCAGCATAAACAGATTGAAGGCTAAATGGACCTTTGTCTATGATTTCCTGAGCATCAGCAGCAGCTTCAGCCCATTTTGCCTGATTGATATAAACTTGTGAGTTCAAGTATAATTTAGAACGAATAGCTAAGGCAGCCCATTTAGTCATACGACCATAAGTCTTCGAGTCTTTTGAAGTCGGAAGTACAGGGATAACTGCATTCAATTCAGAGAGGATAAAGTTATAAACTTCCGCACGTGTAGCATTTGCAGGCGCTTCTTTAGCTGTAAAATCTACTACTAATGGAACATTACCAAATGCATCCATAGCCCAGTAGTACCATAAAGCACGCACAGCACGTAATTCAGCAATAAAGACTTTTGATTCTGGCGTACCTAATTTCTCAAAAGAGAAAATCAGACGGTTTGCGGTATTGATACCACCATACAGAAAGCCCCAGGTATTATTGAAGAAATCATTATCCGAGGTAAAGTTATGCTGGTGCAGGTTAATAAGAATACCACCGTCATACCAGTCACCACCTTTTGTTGTAATAACTAATTCGTCGGAAGAAATCTCATTCATTGACCATAAGTTACCATGGTTACCTAAACCTCCAAACGAAGCATAAGCTTGTCCCAGGGCAGCAATGAACTCTTCATCTGTTTTAAAGAAATTATCCGCAGTAATATCGCTGTACAATTCCTCTTCCAGGTTTGTACATGATTGGATAGATAGTGTCAACACAAATCCAACCAATAAAATGCGTTTAAAAAATAAATTTTGCATTGTTTGATTTTTTTGATTTTTAGAAACCTAAGTTGGCACCTAATGTGAAAATACGAGTAGTGAAGTAGGTTGATCTCCTTTCAATACCTGGTGATAATGGGTCACCATTTTCAGAATCTGTATATCTTACTTCTGGATCAATACCGGTGTAACCAGTAATAATGAATGGATTTTGAGCAGACAAATAGAAACGTAAGCTTCTGATTCCTGATCCTGCCTTAACATTCATTTTATAACCGATAGTGGCATTATCCAATTTTAAGAAATCACCTTTTTCTACATGCGTGCTGTTAACCTGAGCTTTAGTAACTTTCTGGTCTAAATACTTAGTGTTAACAATATTATAATTATTAACGGTAGTTGTTTCTAAATTTTCATAGAAACCACGGTAGCTATTCCATAATTCATGTCCAAATGCGCCTCTGAAGAATAGGTTAACATCCCAGTTTCCAAAAGTGAAGGAGTTATTGATACCTGCTGTTAAAGTAGGTAATCCTTGTCCTACTACGGTTCTGTCATCGTCGCAATCACAGAATTTACCATCGCCGTTTAAATCTTTAAATTGAGGTGTTCCGTTTGCATTTACACCAATCTGAACAGGACCCCATAATTGACCTAACTCTTCTCCTTCTTTTACACGAATCAGGTTTGTATTATTCTGACCAGGTGAACCCATTCCGGCACGGAAAAGTACACCTCCATTACCAAAACTTAAATCACCTGAGGTCAAACTTTCCACCGTAGTTTTGAAGGTAGCCAGGTTGATACCTGCAGTCCAGCTGAATTTTTCTTTACTAACAACATTGTAATTCAAAGCGGCTTCTAATCCTGAATTGGATAATTCACCAATATTTACCAGTGTCTGACCAAAGAGGTTTGGTGGAACCGGTACATCAACCAATAGAATTAAATCTTTGGTCGTTCTTGAGTAATAATCGATAGTACCTGTCAAACGATTGTCTAACATGGCAAAATCAAGACCGAAGTCAATTTCATTTTTAGTTTCCCAGGCAAGATCAGGATTTGCATTGGAAACAGGACCGTAAGTAGGAACATAAGCTCCGTCTATAAAGAAATTGCCCTGACGGCCAAATCTTTGAAGAGAAGCATAAGAACTATTTGGCTGGTTACCTGTAATACCCCAGCTACCACGTAGTTTTAAACTGTTTACACCAGGTAGTTCAAACAAGTTTGATAAAGTTACACCTGCACTTACCGCTGGGAAAAGACCCCATTTGTTGTTTGCTCCAAAACGTGAAGATCCTTCGTAACGTGCACTTGCAGACAAGTAATAAGTGCCATCTACATTAATATTTGCACGACCAAAGAACGCAACTAATCTGTTTGAATTTTTGTAACTGCCAACAGAACCCAGACCATTTGCAAAATCAAGCGCAGCGCCCATGTTATTATAGGTGAAGGCATCTGTCAAGAAATTACCTCCCTGCATATAACTGCCTTCAAATACGAAATCCTGGTATGAGTAACCACCAAGTAAAGTAAGGTTAGAAGAAGCACCAATTGATTTATTATAATTTACAGTTGCTTCCAATAACTCATTATAACGCTCGTTTGTCTGCTTTGTAGCTAAACCTTTTCTACCAAATCCTCCACCAAATTTTGAGTTCTTTGGTGAGTAATCAGCTCTGAAATCAGATTCCCACTGGCTTGAGTAGAAAACACCAACGCGTAAGTCATCACTAAGGCTATAATCACCACGAATACTGGTAAGTAAACGGGTATCTTTACCATCATGAATGTTTTGTTCTGCAATCGCTAAAGGGTTGAAGAAATCAAAAATATCACGTTGAGCATATCCGCCAAATCTTCCACCAGCTGTTGCTGAAGTAGTGGTGTTGTCATAAACAGGCATTGTCGGATTGGCAATCACTGCATATCTGAATGAGTTAGCGTCACCATAAGTTGCTTCTCTGGTTGTAGAAGAAACATTCACAGTGAAGGTTGCCTTATCATTAAAGGCAAGTTGAGTAAGGTTTATTCTACCATTTAATTGATTGAACCCTGAATTAATACCAATACCATTCGCGTCACGTAAATTCAAAGAAGTACGGAAAGTAGTGTTATTCACGCCACCACCTAAAGAAAGGTTATGAACCTGAGAATAGCTGGTGTTGGTCACTAAGTCAAGCCAGTCAGTTGAAGCACCTAAGTTAGGTGCACCAGGTACTTTACGGAACTCATCTGCAGTCATCACAGGAATTCTTCTTGCCAGACTTTCCATAGCTACAGAACCATTATAATCAGCAGAAACTCTGCCTGATTTTCCTGTCTTTGTAGTGATAAGAATTACACCACTGGAACCACGAGTACCATAAATAGCTGCTGCAGAACCGTCTTTCAATACATCGATAGATGCAATATCATTAGGGTCAACAGTGCTTAATGAACCACCAATCACCCCGTCAATAACTACCAGTGGCTCTGCGTTTGCACCAACGGTAGATACACCTCTCAAACGTATCTGGAAACCTCCATTTGGGTCACCACCAGGGCGTACCACACTCAAACCTGCCACTTTACCCTGAAGTAACTGTGCCGGATCATTGACGGTACCTCTGTTGAAATCTTCCGCTTTCAAGCTGGTTACCGCACTGGTAATCTCCTTTTTCTTTTGAGTACCATAACCAACTACCACTACTTCACTCAGGGCTTGTTGTTCAAAAGCCAGGCTTACATTAATAGTAGTACTGTTACCCACCGCTACATTCTGAGTAGCATAACCTGTAAAAGAAAAGGAAAGTGTCGCATTGGCTCCAACGGTAATTGTGTAACTACCGTCTAAGTCTGTAACAGTTCCATTGGAGGTACCAACTTCAACGACATTCACGCCGATGAGTCCCTCTCCATTTCCTGCATCAATCACCTTTCCACTGATTTTGGTTCCCTGTGCACTAGCCATTCCAATCGCTAATACCGTAAGACACAAAACCGAGAAAACATGTTTCAGAAATCGTTGTCTCATAAAATCTGGTTTAAAAAAATGCTTAATAAATGTTTAGTCTTAATAAATAGTTTAAAGTTTACGCTGCAATTAGATTTTTCTTTGTAAAGAACTGTTTTGCGATGCAGTTGTTTAAACATTGAAATTTCTTTTTGCGGTCAAAAATAGATAATTAATCTATATTTTATTATCTTCCTATAAAATATTAACCGTTTCGAATTTAAATTTCCCTTTTTATATTCTGTTTAACGAAAGGTCAGTTTGTTTCGCTGCTTTTCGGTTCAGATTTACAGGGATTTCACAGGTATTTAAAGAGATACAAATTGCTTTAATGCTTCGTTTTCCTTTTGGTGCATTGCCTCTTTTTCAGCTTTAGTTTTATCGGTAAATCCACATAGATGTAATATACCATGTATGATGACACGCAAGAGTTCTTCTTCAAAACTCACCTTGTAAATTAGCGCATTATCTTGCACCCGCTCTATGCTGATGTATATGTCTCCTTCAATTTGAGGTGGAGATGCATAAGGAAAGGTAATAATATCTGTTAAGGTGTCATGATTTAAATAACTGACATTTAACTGATGCAGATAATGATCACTGCAAAAAATAATATTAACAACATTTAATTTACAGGAATAAGACTGTATGACTGATTTAATCCATAACTCAATACTATGGGCGTCATGGAGTTCAAAGTTTACTTCTTCGATATGAAAAGATATGGGCGATGTTTCATTTTCGTCATCCCATGCAGAGATGAAATTTGCTTCACTCATATTTTAAAGTGCATCTCAACGGTGCGACCATTATCTTTATATTGTAGCTGATCGCATAATCTTTGCATTAAAAATACGCCTCTGCCGCCGCATTTACAGAGGTTTTCATCGCAGGTTGGATCGGGTACAGCGGAAGGGTCGAATCCGCAACCCTGGTCTGAAACCAGAATCGCTATGGTATCGGACTTCTTTTGCCACTTTATCTTGACTACTTTATTTTCATCATAGTGATTTCCATGAGAAATAGCGTTTGTTACTGCTTCAGTCAATGATATCAACATATTGCCATGAACTTCTTGGCTTATTTTGTATTGGTGCACTACATCTTGTACTAAAGTATCCAGCACATTGATGCTCCTTAAATTAGAGGGAAGTTTAAGCATGATACACTACAATTAGGTTCCAAAATAATCAGACGATGTGTTATCGTCTAACCAGGTAAAGTAGTATTCATGGGATTATGTCTGCAAAAGTATATCTGAAATACGAGAAAGTCAATTTTCAGATATACTTTTTTGACAAATCTAATTTAATTTTTTGATTTATAGGACTTTAGATAATTTTCAACCAGGTTTTTATAGTAGGGTTTCAAGGTTGGGGAAACCGTTTGATAGCTTTGTATTTCGGCTTTTCTCTGGCGAATATATTCTTCTAAAGCTGGAGGCATGGGGGTTGGCGTATTTTTGGCTATTTCCGCTTTCCTTTTTTGATCCTGATCCTGTTGTCTTTCTGCTTTTTCAAATTCAAGCATTCTGGTTAATATCTGTTGCTGGCGCTTTAATAGTTCTCCGCTCAGGCGTTTATTCACCAGGTCGATTTCCGTTTTGTTCATCTCTTCCACCATTTCCTGGATCTCTTTGTTACCTCCTTTTCCCTGTTGCTGTAATTTTCGCTGTTTTGCCTCCATTGCCTTCCTTAAGGCGGCTTGTTTTGCAGCCATTTCCGCAAATTCTTTTGCACTGGGACTTTTCCCTTCCTTTTGTTTCCCTTTCATTTGTTCATTTAACTTCTCCTGCCCTTCTGATAATTGATCTTTAGGTTCTCCCTGTCCGGGACTGTTAGGATCGGCGCACATTTGCTGTCCTTTCATTTTTGAGGCCATCTGTTGTTGTAACTGAGATAAACTTTCACTGAGCATTAAAGCCAGATCATTCAGGCTTTTCATTGCCCGTTGCTGAAAATCTGCAGCAGTTGTTTTTTTTCTTTCTTCCAGCTGAACTATAGATTCCTTATATGATCTGTTAATATCCATTACCTTATCAGTGACAAAACTTTCAAGTTGCACCATTCTTTTAGCTAATGCCTGTAGGGTATCTTCGGCAATTTTGAAATCGTCTTTTAGTTTGTATTGTTTTTGGGTAAGACTGACAAATTTTGGTGTTGAAGGGTCTGTTTTATTAAAATCGGCAATTAAATCTTCCTGGCTAAATGATAAGGAAACCAGATTTTCAAGTAACTGGCGCAAGGTTTTCATATCCATTTGCATTTGCTGCATTTGACCTGCCTGCATCTGATTTTGCATCTGATTCGCCATTTCTTTCATTTTCTTGGCAGCATCCTTTTGATTCTTACTTGCTTTATCATTCTTTTTTTGCTCCAGATTTTGCTGACTGTCTTTCATGTCACGCTGTATATCTTTTGCGTCTTCTTTTTTGTCATCCATCTTTTGAGGCTTTTCCAATGCCTCGTTCTTTTTGGCTATCTCATTCAATTTTTCTTCTACTTTTTTAAATTCCTCTTGTAGTTCTTTTTGCTTTTCAATTAATTTTTCCTGCTTTTCAGACGATTCCTGTTGCTGCTGGTTATTTTGATTGGCTTCTGTTTCTTTTTTAAGCTCTTCCTGCTTATCTGATAACTTTTCCAATTCTTTTACCGTTTCAGTTATTTCCTTTTCAATTTCAAGTTGCTTGAATAACTCCAGCATCCTGTCCATCTGCTTATTTACCTTATTATCATTCATTTCCATCTGCTCCATCATCTTCAACGCCTCATCCTTGTTCAGTTCCTGCATTAATTCCTGAATTTTTTCCATCAATGACTTCATTTCGTCATTCACCACTGTTTCCATCAAATCCTCCAGTTTCTCTTGTTTTTCCTTCATTTCTTCACTTCTCTCAGAGAATTCATCCTGATTTTTTTTATTCTCTTCCATTGCTTTTTTAGCTTCTTCAACAAGCTTTTCCAATTCTTTCTGCTGATCTAAAATACGTTGCAGTTCTTTGCGGGATTGCCAGTCCATTTCTTTTTGCTGCAACAGCTTTTCACGCATTTTCTGCAATTGATCCTGAAGTTTTTTTGATTCTTTAGCTGCCTCAAGCATATTTTTTTGAATCAGATCTTCATTTAAATCTTCCATTTTTTTAAATTCCTCAACGGTGGGCATTTCAAATGTCCAGGATTCCGATTTGGTTGATTTACTTCCGTTAACCCCGTCATTATCAAATACTTCAAAATAATATTGGATATTATCACCCGGTTGGATGTCTATCGTATTTAAATCAAATGAATGTCGGAATGCTACAGGCGAAACTGCATTTTGTTTGATAATTTGATTTTTTTCTACTACTGGTTTATCTCCACGGAACAGGGTATAATTAAAAATTATTTTTTCAATGCCATAATCATCAGAAGCATCTCCAGCCATAAAAAGCAATTTACTGTCGGTACTATCTATAAAGCGTTGTGCATTTATTTCGGGAAATTTATCGGGTATGATATTCAGGGAATATCGAACAGAATCGCCTTTTGGCAGGGCTTTATTACTAAAAAATACCTGGTAAAGATCATCTTTTAATCCTTTTTTTCTGTAGGTGAACAGATAATCGCTAAAGCGTTTTGCTTCTGTTTTTCTTTTTTCCTCCTCAAAATAAAAGGAAATATGGTCGGTATGATTGGCGTCAAAAATCCAGTCTATAACCGTTCCCTGAGGCACAACCAGATCTCCTGTATTTTGAATAGTCTCATCTTTTCTACCAGTATAAGATGGATAATCCAGCTTTATTTCAAAGCCCTGAATAGTTGGTTTTGATAAAACATTCAAGGTAAAAGTAGGAGATCTGACTTCAGCACCTGAAATGTTGAATTTTGTTGTTTCTGCTACATTATTAAATCGATAGGAAAAACGGTCAGGCCCCTCTTTCTTCAGTCTGTAGGGGTATCCCCCGATCTCAATAAATGCCTCCCCGGGTAATTGACTACCAGCTACCATAATTTCCAGGTCAAAATCACCATTTTGCAACACCTCCAGTTTTTTGTTGACAATGGAAAATTGAAAAGGAGATGGCTTAAGGAATTCCTTACTATTATATATGAGTCTTTCCGTAGAGTCAATGAGAAGGCTTGGTGCGGCAAAAAGTAATATTAACAATAATAATAAAGGAGGCAAGGCATATCTTAGATATTTTCTGTTCTGGTTAAGATTTATGGCCGATTTAAAAGGGACCAGCTTAATTTCAGCCGCTTTTTGATCGATACCTGCCAAAATTAAATCGGGGTTTTCCGTATTAGCAGCTAATTGTCTTAATTGTAAAATATTAAGTAATTTATCACCTACATCATTGAAGTGGCTACCTATGATGGTCGCTGCCTGTTCATGGGTAATTAACGCGCCTAACCTGAAATATTTGGCTGTGGGTACAAAAACCCATTTGAATAAGGAAATCCCGGAAATACCCAGAAATGAAAATAAAAGTACTTTTCTGATAAGGGTAGGAAAGTAGTAATAGTATTCCAGGGTGTTAATGGATAAAAAAAGAAAAAGGATTAATCCAATGCTATATAATGATCCTTTTAAAAGCTGATTTAAATAAAATTTTCGAATAAACTGATCCAATTTGTTAATCAGCATCTCATATTGGTCCTGGCTGGAAGTATTCATATCATTTATTCTTTTTCAACTAATTGAAGTTGGGTATAAACATTTTTAAGTTCTGTAAGTTGCTCTTTGGACATGGCTTCTTCCATCCAACCTGAAATTTCAGTCACTTTTTTTTCTAAAGCTACTTTTTCCTGTCCGTTGGTTGATTTATTCGCCTCTTCCCGGTATAAATTCCTGAGATTATTCAAGGTTGCCATACCCCCTAAACGCTTCCATGGTAACGAGTCGAACTGAAAAATTATTTTACGCAAATCATCTATCACTTCTGCGGTGTTCTCCGGACCAGTATATAGTCCATAAAGAAGAAAGGCCTCATAAAAAGCAAGTATTTCAAAATCACTTATCTTATTAAGGTTTTCCCTGAAAAAGGATAATTTCCCGGGAACTTTCTGGTTCGCATAAATCATTCCTACTGCATTTAAAATGGCCGGATGACTTTCTGATTCCAGTTTTTGAGTGTAAATTGCCGTTTGAGGATTGTTTCTCTGAAACAATACCTGTAAAGAAGCGGCGATGCTTACATAAGATGAATCGTTATTTATAGTTTTTATGGCAATCTCATCAACAGATTCAACATTCCATTTTAACAAAACTTCAATGGCGCCGGAACGAACTTCACTATGAGGGTCTTTTGTTGCCATATTAATTATGGTTGAAATCAGTTCTTCCTTTCTTTCTTCCGGCACCACGGAAAGGGCTTTTTTTCGTATCGCCCAGAATGAATCGGTTAGTGCAGGAAGATACAGCTGATCTATCTGCGAGGTTGAATTTTCCGAAATCCTGTTCAATGCATCCATTCTATCAATGACAGAGGGAGAAAATAAAAACTGATTGACAAGATCTTCGCTTGTTTTATTGTCTTTAAATTCAGCTGGTAAAATCCGATATGGGTCGATGGTTACCCAGTCTGGTGCAGTTGCTAAAGGAAATTCAAAGACCTGGGTACGTTTATTAATCCATATTTTTTCTATATGTAACGAATCTCCGGTGCGTATTCCAATGGAGGTAGGCAAAATAAAAATAGGAAGCATTCTGTCGGGATGCTGGGTCTGACTGACCTTAACGACTAACTTTTGCAGGTTTGGTTGATATTCGTAATCAATATTTAAATCGGGGTGTCCTCGTTCAAAATACCATTGATTAAAAAACCAGTTCAGATCTTTACCAGTCACCTCTTCAAAAGCCAGACGAAGATGGTGAGTTTCTACTGATTGGAAAGAATTTTTATTTAAATATCTGTTGAGGCCCTGAAAAAATGCTTCATCACCGAGATAATGTCTGAGGATATGTAAAACACTTCCACCTTTGTTGTAACTATGCGCATCAAACATTTCTTCATTATCCTGATAATGGAAATGAATTAAAGGATGTAAGTTGTATGAAACTTCTGAAAAATAGCCCTGCCACTCGTTCATCAGGTGGTAATCGGCTTCCTCCCGGCCATATTTATATTCAAACCATAAATATTCGCTGTAATTGGCAAAGCCTTCATTCAAAGTAAGATTTGACCAGCTTTCACAAGTGACCAGATCGCCGAACCAATGGTGAAAAAGTTCATGGGCAACTGTTTTTTCATTTTCTCTTACATCAATTAAATCCCGGCTTGTTCTTTGCATGAATTCACCAAAAACGGAAGCAGTCGTATTTTCCATTGCTCCGGAAACATAATCCCTAACAATAATCTGTGCATATTTAGACCATGGGTAAGGGTAACCCAGCAGCGTAGAAAAGAAATCCATCATTTCTTTAGTATGAGGAAATATATGTTTGGCATGTGCTTCAAAAGCAGGTTCAACATAATAGGAAAGCTCTATTTCGTTCCATTTTTCCCTTACTATTGCATATTCACCTACTGCAATCATCGTCAAATAAGGTGCATGGGGTTGATCCATAACCCATTTGTCTGTTCTAAATCCATTGCCATCGGATGTAGATGAAACTAATTTTCCATTGGAGAGCGTGACATACATTGAATCGACCGTTAAGTTGATTTCCTGCGTGGCTCTTTCATTCGGGTGATCTATAGTGGGATACCATCTTGAATTCCAGTTTGTTTCTCCCTGGGTCCATATCTGTTTCGGTTTATTACGATCTGTTCCTTTTGGATTGATGAAGAACAGACCTTTGTTTGAAGTTATGGCAGCACTTCCCCCGGTTGAGGAAGGACTGGCTGTATAAGTTACGGACAATCTGAAATCTTCATTTCTGTTAAAAGAACGGCCTAAATAAACGTGGATTTGATTCCCTGAATGATGGAATGGTATGGGAAAAATCTGATTTTTCAATTGTAATTGGACTTCTGATACCCTTAATTGTTTAGCATCCAACGTGACCATCTGGATGGTATCAAAGTAAGGTTTAAGATGAAGTAAGGCTTTTCCGATTACCGTTTCATTTTCCCAGTCAAATTTAAGATGAAGCTGAGTATGCAGCAGATCTGTTTTTCTTTCACTGGAAGCCTGATAAACAGGAAGCACATAATCTTCAGGATTTTTTAAAGCAGAGGGCATTGGAGCGTCCACTGTCAGGGTATCTAAATCCCGAAACTCAATCGGTTCAAAACTGACAGGCTGATTGTTTTTATTTGAAAAACAAGAGAAAAATAAAACAGATAAAGCGATAAAAGAAATTAAACGCATAGCGAAGACTGGTTTTTACCCACGGGAAAGTGCCAGTTTATTCAGGAAATCCGTCAGGTATTCATTAAATTCTACAGGCCTTTCCAACATAGGTGCATGGCCACATTTATCAATAAAAAACAAGGTAGAATTGGGCAATAACTCATGAAATTTTTCACCTACAAAGGGGGGTGTTATCGCATCCTGTTTCCCCCAGATAAGTAAAGCCGGCGTTTTAATTTCACTAAGTTTATCGGCCAGATTATGTCTGAGCGCAGATTTCGCCATAGATATGGCGCGAATCACTTTACTTCGGTCATTAACTGCTGCAAATACTTCGTCAATCATAGCATCAGATGCGGAAGCAGGGTCATAAAAAGTGGACTGTATCTTTTTTCTTATATACTCCTTATCTTCGCGACGTGGAAAAGTAGTACCCATCGCTTTTTCATATAAGCCAGAGCTTCCCGTCAAAATGATGGATGCCACGTGATCAGGTTCCTTAAGGGCATACAACAGGGCAATATGACCACCAAGCGAGTTACCCAAAATATGAAATTTGCTTACATTTTTGAAAGCAACAAATTCGACCATAAAGTCAACAAGCCCTGCTACAGAAACATGCCTTAGAGGTAACTCAAAAACAGGCATGATGGGTGCAATCACATTGTAAGTTTTACCAAAATCATTGAACAGAAATTGAAAATTATCTAAGGTGCCAAATAAACCATGCAATAAAATAAGGGGTTCACCGGGACCTTTTGTTTCAATAAAGTGGTATTTTCCTTCAGTAATAATTGGATATTCCATCTAACAGGCAATACTTGTGGTTAAGAA
>Ga0255266_1000059_pt1 | contig 14267 bp, 1 predicted proteins | sample AtltaT_24_FD_183669 | JGI IMG/M metagenome (GOLD analysis project Ga0255266, IMG submission 183669) | Metatranscriptome of freshwater microbial communities from Altamaha River, Georgia, United States - Atl_Cont_RepB_0h (Metagenome... | ecosystem: Environmental > Aquatic > Freshwater > River...
CCAGCCTCGCGACACCAAGAATGAGGACGGCGAGTACATCGCAGGCACTGGCAAGCCTGAGGTGTTCTTCACCTACGGTGACGAGGAGAAGCTGCAGCCGCCGACGCCCCTGACAAAATGCTGCGCGCAAGGCACGCGTTCATTGCGTCGCGCGTCGCCGACGGATTCGGCATTGATGAGGAGGAAGCCAAGGCGGGCGTGCGCAAGTATATGGGAAAGCTTACCGAGTTCTTGACGGGCGAGGGAGCTAACCCTGCTTCCCACGTCTTGGCCTACTACCAGCCTCGCGACACCAAGAATGAGGACGGCGAGTACATCGCAGGCACTGGCAAGCCTGAGGTGTTCTTCACCTACGGTGACGAGGAGAAGCTGCGTAGCAAGGCTGTTTACTTCATTCGCAATGTCGACAAGGTGGACCTTGATAAGGCCACTGACGGAACTGTCATTGCAGGTGAAGTCGCATCAGATCCTCTCGCTGCTCTTGAGGCTGCACTCGCAGACGTGTACGGCAAGCACGCTGTGGATCGGCCAGACTGGGGCAAGGCCTCTGTGGAGGCGAAAGAGGAGTTCAAGTCTGAGATTGCGCGTGTGGCTGCTGGCTTGGGCGAGACGATGCGTTCCTTTGGTGGAGGACTGGTCTTGGATGCTCCTGAGGCTGGTCTTGACCTTGAGGAGGCCCTCAAGTCGACTGTGCCACGCGGCAAGTCCAAGAAGGCATCCATTGAGGAGGGCACTGTCACCAAGTTGCAGCAAGTGCTGGAGCTTTGGTGCAGCCAGATTGACAAGTATTTGGGCGATGTGGAGAGCGCTGGACAGGCAGACAATGCTTCTGGTCCTCTCGGCATCCTCGAGTACTGGCGTTCTCGCATGCAGAAGCTCACCTCCGTCACGGAGCAGCTGAAGCGCAAGGACGTTAAGATCGTGGCCACTGTGCTCACTGCAGTCACCAAGGGCCCTCACGACAAGGTGCCTCCCAACCTCTTCCACGCCCTCCGCAAGTGGAAGGACATCGACATGAACATCACCGAGGCTGCCAACGAGGCCAAGGACAACGTCAAGTACCTTGCCACTCTCGAGAAGTTCGTAGAGCCTCTCTACAGTGGTGCACCTGGCGCTGTCGTGGACACTCTCCCAGCTCTCATGAACTCCATCAAGATGATCCACACCATTGCGCGCTACTTTAACACAGCAGAGCGCATGACGGATCTCTTTGTGAAGATCACCCACGCCATGATTGGAAACTGCAAGAAGTACATTGTCTCTTTGCAGGCTGCTGATGTGGGCGAGAGCCTCTGGAAGAAGGACACTGGTGCCCTCATTGCTCGCCTCGAGGCCTGCCTCAAGCTCAATGAGATGTACCAGGAGACTTACCGCCTCACCAAGGAGAAGCTGGCCTCCAACCCAAAGGGAAAGCAGTTTGACTTCAACGAGCAGGCCATCTTTGGACGCTTTGACCTCTTCTGCCGTCGTGTCATCAAGCTCATTGACCTCTTCTCCACCATCCAGCAGTTCCGCACCTTGGCGAGCCACAAGCTCGAAGGTATGGAGCCCTTGACCAAGGAGTTCGAGGACTTGGCAACCATGTTCCAGGCTCGTCGTCACGACCTCTTGGCCTTCACCTCCACCGACTTTGACCGCGACTTTGTAGAATTCAACGTCAATATCGATGCTCTCGAGGTGAAGCTCCAGCAGTTCATCAATGGCTCCTTTGAGTCCATCAAGTCCATTGATGGTGCACTTGACTTGCTCCAAAAGTTCAAGAAGGTGCTCCAGCGTGAGTCTTTGCGTGCAGACTTGGACGACAAGGTTGCCATCATCTTCCAGTCCTTTGGCAACGAGCTCGAGCTTGTGCAGGCCCTCTACGAGGAGGACAAGCACAACCCTCCCAAGCCTCGCAACTTGCCACCTGTGGCCGGCAACATCACATGGTGCCGTCACTTGTTGCAGCGCATCGAGAGCCCCATGCGTCGCTTTGAGGGCTACCCTGCTGTCTTTGCCTCCAAGGACGGCAAGCGCATCGTCAAGATGTACAACCGCATCGCTCGTACCTTGGTTGCTTATGAGTACTTGTGGTACAATGCGTGGGTCGAGTCCATCGAGACTGCCAAGGCTGGTCTCCAGGCCACCCTCATCATCCGCCACCCCGAGGATGGCAAGCTCTACGTCAACTTTGATGCTGAGATCTTGCAGCTCATCCGCGAGGCCAAGTGCTTGGATCGTATGGGTGTTGCCATCCCAGAGAGCGCCAAGATCGTCTTGCTCCAGGAGGACAAGTTCAAGGGGTACTTCCACGACCTCTCCTACGCCCTCCGCGAGTATGCTCGCATCACTTCTCGCATCATCCCTGTCACTGCACCGCTCCTCAAGCCAGCCTTGCATGACATGGAGTACCGTCTTCGCCCAGGTATGATCACCTTGACCTGGACCTCGATGAACATTGATGCCTACAAGGCTCACGTTGCTGCTGGTCTCCACCGCTTGGAGGAGCTCGTCCGCAACGTCAATGACATCATCGAGAACCGCATCGAGAAGAACTTGCGCGTTGTCTCCAAGACCCTCCTCGTGAACTTGCCACCTGACCGTTCCTTCTCTTTGGATGAGTTCGTGTCCATGCAGCAGGATCACGTCCAGGAGCAGGCCTCCATCCTCCAGGGCAAGAACCAGGAAGTCGAGAGTGCCGTCAAGGATCTTGTTACCATGCTCAAGAACTACACTCTTGACCCCCACATTGAGGCTGTCTCTGATGAGGAGTGCAACAAGCTTGTGGAGCACTATGTGCATTTCATGTACACTGCTCTCCTCGGCTGCGCCAAGAACTCCCTCAACTCCCTCAAGAAGCGTGTGTCGGCCCGCGCCCACACCTCTTTCTTGTACACGGAGCGCCCCTTCTTTGAGCTTGAGGTTCAGCTGGTTGCACCCCACGTGCGCCTCACCCCAACCCTCGAGGAGGTCCAGTCCGCCATCAACAAGTGCGCCACTGCCGTCTTGGGCTGCTCCAAGCAGCTCTACGAGTGGAACCAGGAAGACGTGGCAGAGGAGAACCGTGCGTCCTTCTTTGCCAAGATCACCAACGACATTGAGATTGTCCGCGTGGTGCTCTTGCTCACTGGCTCTATCCGTGGCACCCGCGTCCAGGTCGAGGAGTTCCTCAACACCTTTGACAAGTTCGCGTGGATGTGGAAGTCTGACGCTGATGCCATCTACAAGGAGTTCGTGAAGAAGGATCCTAACGTGGATGACTATGAGCGTGAGTTGCTCAAGTTCTCTGGTGTTGATGACCAGATCACTTCTGTCCACCTCCTCCACAACATTGGCGCCTTGGCCCTCAACACTGCCCCCATCAAGGGTCAGCTCCGCCAGCTCAATTCCCAGTGGAAGGTGCAGTACAGCGACAACCTCCACAAGACTGCCTACTCCCAGCTCTCTGGCCTCTCCGAGTACTTCAAGTCTTCGCTCAACCGCCTCAACCGCGAGCCCGACTCGATTGACTCCATCAAGTACTTGATGGATGTGCTCTATGAGATCCGTGACCGTGAGAGCAGCATCGACATGCAGATCAACCCCATCATGGATATGTACGCCTTGCTCGAGATGTTCTTGGCTGAGGGCTACATGACCAAGGAGGAGATGGATATGCGTGCCATGCTCCGCAACAACTGGATGAAGGTGCGCGACAAGGCCGAGGATGTGACTGAGGAGATTGCTGGCCTCCAAGCCGGTTTCCGCAAGAAGCTCCTCGAGGACGTCAAGAACTTCAAGAACGACGTTGCTGCCTTCCGTGCCGACTACCTCAAGAATGGTCCAATGGTCAAGGGTATCCCTCCAAATGAGGCCCAGGACCGTCTCCGCCGCTTTGAGGATGAGTTTGACATCCGCAACCGCAAGCGTGAGCTCTACTGCAACGGCGAGACTCTCTTCGCCTTGCCCCTCACCGAGTACCCTGAGCTTGACGCCACCGAGAAGGAGCTCCAGCTCCTCGCCAAGCTCTACGGCCTCTACCGCGACGTTATGACTCGTATGGAGGAGTGGCGCGTCATCTTGTGGACTGATGTGGTAGCTAACATCCAGTCCATGAGCCAGGAGACCGAGTCCTTCGCGTCTCGCTGCAAGAAGATGCCCAAGAAGCTCCGCGATTGGGATGCCTACGGCGCCCTCAAGAAGAAGATCGAGGACTTCCAGCTCGTCTTGCCTCTCTTGCAGGAGCTCTCCAAGGCTTCCATCATGCCTCGCCATTGGGAAGGTGTGGAGAAGCTCACAGGCACCAAGCTCAACGTGACTGATGCAGAGTTCCGCCTGCAGCAGCTCCTTGATGCACCTCTCGTTGAGAAGCACGAGGAGATCACTGAGATCACTGACGGCGCCGACAAGGAGTTGGGCATCCAGCTCAAGCTCGACGACATTGACGTCAAGTGGGCCGGTGCACGCTTCTCCTTCCAGCCATGGAAGCAGCGCGGTGTGCCTGTCTTGCAGGCCATTGGTGTCACTGTGGAGGAACTTGAAGAAGCCCAGATGCAGCTCCAGACCATGCTTACCATGCGTTATGTTGCCTTCTTCCGCGAGCGCGCCCAGGAGAAGCTCAAGCAGCTCTCAGACACCTCTGAGACCTTGGAGCTTTGGCAAAAGGTGCAGCTCCTCTGGTGCAGTCTTGAGAGCGTTTTCCTTGGTGGTGATATCGCCAAGCAGATGCCTACTGTGGCCAAGAAGTTCCAGAAGATCGACAAGGACTTTGTCAACATCATGCAGCGTGCGTCTGAGCAGTCCCTCGTGATTGTTGCCTGCGCCAACGAGGTGCTCACCACCTCTTTGCCCATGATGTTCGATGAGCTCGAGAAGTGTCAGAAGTCGCTCGAGGGCTACCTCGAGCAGAAGCGTAACAAGTTCCCTCGCTTCTACTTCGTGTCCAACCCAGTGCTTCTCCAGATCTTGTCCCAGGGCTCTGATCCTCTCCAGGTGCAGCAGTACTATGAGAAGATCTTTGACTCCATCTCGTACGTCGACCACGACAAGAAGGACAAGTTCACCATTCTCGGCATGGTGTCGCGTGAAGGCCGCGCTGAAGAGCGCATCACCTTCCGCAAGCCTGTCAAGGTGGCTGGCAACATTGAGGACTGGCTCATGGACGTGCTCCGCGAGATGCAGCGCACCATGAAGGCCCGCCTTGAGGAGGCAGCAGGAGAGATCAGCGTCGTCGGCAACGACATGAACCTCCTCCGCAAGTTCAACGACAACACTTGCGGTCAGTATGCTCTCTTGGGTATCCAGCTCATGTGGACTTCCGACTGCGAGCTTGCGCTTATGCAGTCCAAGAAGGACAAGAACGCCATCAAGAACGCCAACACCAAGGCCTTGTATGTGCTCAACACCCTTTCTGGCTGGTGTCTCCAGGACCTCGGCTCCAAGATGAACCGCACCAAGGTTGAGACCCTCGTTACTATCCACGTGCACCAGCGCGATGTGATTAACGATATCTTCACCCTTTACCGTGCCAAGAAGATCTCTGGTGCTGATGACTTCGAGTGGCTCAAGCAGGCTCGTTTCTACTGGGAGCCTGATGCACGCGACTTCTTGGATGACAATGGTGCCTGCCGCATCCGCATCACGGACCCAGTCTTTGACTACCAGTTCGAGTACTTGGGTTGCAAGGAGCGTCTTGTGATTACGCCCTTGACGGATCGTTGCTACATCACCTTGGCCCAGGCCCTCAACATGTACTTTGGTGGTGCCCCCGCAGGCCCTGCCGGTACGGGCAAGACGGAGACAACCAAGGATATGGGTCGTGCACTCGGTGTGTTCGTGGTGGTGACCAACTGCACGGATCAGATGCGCTACACTGATTGCGCAAAGATCTTCAAGGGTCTCTGCCAAGGCGGTCTCTGGGGCTGCTTCGACGAGTTCAACCGCATCACCCTCCCTGTGCTCTCCGTGGTGGCCCAGCAGGTTTTGGCCATCACCAACGCCAAGAAGGCCAACGTGGAGTACTTCCAGTTCCCTGGTGACCCACAGAACGTGTTGCTCAACAGCGTGTGCGGTTTCTTCATCACCATGAACCCTGGTTATGCTGGTCGTCAGGAGCTCCCCGAGAACCTCAAGGCCCTCTTCCGCGGTGTGGCCATGATGGTTCCCGATCGTGAGATCATCAAGAAAGTGAAGTTGTGCTCTGTCGGCTACTCTGACTTCACCTTGTTGGCACGCAAGTTCTTCATCTGCTACCAGCTCTGCGAGCAGCAGTTATCCAAGCAAAAGCACTACGATTTTGGTCTCCGCAACATCTTGTCCGTGTTGCGTACCGCCGGTGCAACCAAGCGCGACAACGTCACGGCCAATGAGGAGATGTTGCTCTACCGCACTCTCCGCGACATGAATTTATCCAAGTTTGTTGCCCAAGACGTCCCTCTCTTCTTGTCCATGCTTGCTGACTTGTTCCCCAAGTGCACGCCTCCCGAGAAGCGCGAGTACCCCACTGTCATGGCCGCCATCAAGAAGTCTGTGGACGACAACAAGTTGGTGCTCCACGACACTTGGGTAGGCAAGGTCATCCAGCTCCACGAGACCTGTCTCGTGCGCCACGGCATTATGCTTACCGGCACTGCTGGCTCTGGCAAGTCCCGCATCATGGAGACCCTCCAGGCTGCCCTCACTGCAGTCGACGGCAAGCAGATTCGCTTGGCCCGCTTGAACCCAAAGGCCATCCAGGCCCACGAGCTCTACGGTCAGACGGATCCCTTGTCCGGCGAGTGGGTCAAGGGTATCTTCGCCGCCATTTGGGAGAAGTACAACAACCGTGACCTTCCTTACATCACCTGGATTGTGGAGGATGGCCCTGTGGATGCTATTTGGATTGAGGATCTCAACACTGTGCTCGATGACAACAAGATCTTGACGCTCGCCTCTGGTGACCGTATCCCCATGACGGACAACGTCAAGATTATGTTCGAGAACGAGTCCCTCGCCAACGCCTCCCCAGCCACCGTGTCTCGCGCCGGTATCATCTTCGTGTCCGACACGGACTTGGACTGGAAGCCTGTGCTCGAGGCCTGGATCCGCTCCCGCCCTGCTGACCACCAGCCCGTCTTCCGTGAGCTCTTCCTCAAGATGGTTGGTGAGAACAACCCTCTCGACATGGGCCACGCCTTTGACTTCTTGGCCCGCAACTGCACCCCAGTCATGGGTACCACTCGTGTGGGCACCATGGCCAGCTGGTACAACCTCCTCACCTCCCTCATGGACCGCTGCGCTGACACCATCACTCAGCCTTCCGTGGATCCAGCCAAGTTCAAGCTGCAGCTTGAGCGTCTCATGGTCTTCTGCGAGACCTGGACCATTGGCTCCATGCTCGAGCCTGAGGACCTCGCTCGCTTTGACGCCTACATCCGCAAGATCTCTCCAGAGGCTTGCCCCAAGGGCGACATTGGCGAGACCGTCTACGAGTACGTGGTTGATGACCGCACGCTCGAGTGGGTGCGCTGGAAGCCACCCGTGTGGGTGTACCCTAACCAGGAGAAGCTCGACTTCTCGAATCTCCTCGTGCCCACCATGGACTCCACTCGCTCTCTCTTCCTCCTCGACAACCTCCACGCCTACAAGAAGCCCGTCCTCCTGCTCGGCGGCTCTGGTACGGCCAAGACCTCCTCTGCGCTCATGTTCTTCGCTACGTTTGATGCCTCCAAGCGTCTCTTGAAGCGTATCAACTTCTCCAGCGCCACTCTCCCTGGTATGTTCCAGGAGTCCGTGGAGGCTGAGCTCGACAAGCGTGGCGGCAAGTCCTTCGGTCCTCCCAACAACAAGAAGATGACCATCTTCGTCGATGATATTTCCATGCCCATGGTCAACACGTGGGGCGATCAGCCCACGAACGAGATCGTGCGTCAGATTATCGAGATGTCTGGTATCTACTTCTTGGACAAGGACAAGCGTGGTGACTTCAAGATCTGCGAGGACCTCCAGTACGTCTCGGCCATGAACCACCCCGGTGGTGGTCGTAACGACATCCCCAACCGTCTCAAGCGCCAGTTCTTCTCCTTCAACTTGGTCTTGCCTGCCATTCAGTCTATCGATGACTTGTATGGTCAGATGCTCCGTGGTCGCTTCCCAGCCTCTGAGTTCTCCAAGGAGTGCGTTGGCGTCGTGTCCAAGCTCACCGCTGCCACCATCGAGCTCTGGCGCCGCGTCAAGGGCAAGATGCTCCCCACACCTGCCAAGTTCCACTACATCTTCAACATGCGTGAGCTCTCGCGTGTGTTCCAAGGTGTGCTCCTCACTCCCAAGGACACCATCAAGACTGGCGGTCAGCAGACCCCATCCACTGATGAGGCCACCAACTTGCTCCGCCTCTGGAAGCACGAGTGCGCCCGCGTGTTCCAAGACAAGCTTGCATCTGATCAGGACAAGGCCTGGTACGCCTCCACCATGGAGGAAGTGCTTGAGGCTGCGTATGGCTCTGCTGCAGCCGAGGCTTGCCGCGAGGAAGTCTACTTTGTGGACTTCTTCCGCAACGACGTCTTTGATGACGATGATGTGCTCGTAGAGCTTGCACCCAAGATTTACGAGCAAGGCGGCACTCTCGAGAACGTGCGCAACCGCGTCAAGGAGTTCATGGCCAAGCACAATGAGGAGTTCCCTGCTCGCAAGCTCGAGCTCGTGCTCTTCGATGATGCCTTGCGTCACTTGATCCGCATTTCTCGCATTATTGAGATGCCTCGTGGCTGTGCCCTCTTGGTTGGTGTAGGTGGCTCTGGTAAGCAGTCCTTGACTCGCTTGTCCGCCTACATTGCTCGCTCCAAGCTCTTCCAGATCACCTTGACCAAGACCTACAACGTCAACAGTCTCAAGGATGACCTCAAGGGAATGTTCGACACGGCTGGGCATCTCCGCAAGTCTGTCACTTTCCTCTTCACTGAGTCTGAGATCAAGGATGAGAACTTCCTCGAGTACCTCAACAGTATCCTCATGACTGGTGAGGTCGCTGGTCTCTTCGCCAAGGATGAGATGATGGGCATGACTGCAGACTTGCAGCCTGCCTTTGTCAAGGAGCGTCCCGGCTTGCCCGACACTCCTGACAACCTCAAGCAGTTCTTTATTGACTGCGCCCGCGACAACCTCCACGTTGTGCTCTGTATGTCTCCAGTGAACGCCAAGTTCCCTGAGCGTGCACGCAAGTTCCCTGGTCTCATCTCTGGTACCACCATTGACTGGTTCTTGCCTTGGCCCGAGCAGGCCTTGATTGATGTGTCCAAGGGTTTCCTCAATGACTACAAGGTGGAGGCCGATGCACCCGTCAAGACTCAGCTCATGGAGCACATGGGCACTGTCCACAACCTCGTGGTGCAAGTCTGTCTTGAGTACTTCACTGCCATGCGCCGCTACGTCTACCAGACGCCCAAGTCTTACTTGGCCTTCATTGCCAACTACATGGTCGTCTACAAGGACAAGCTTGCCATCCTCCAGCGCAAGGAGCAGAACATCAACCGCGGTCTCGAGAAGCTCGTCAAGGGAGCTGAGGACGTGGAAGCCATGAAGAAGGTGCTCGCACAGGAGCAGATCAAGCTCAACAAGGCTACGGATGACACCAACAAGATGCTTGCGTCTTTGCAGGTGCAGCAGGCTGATGCCGAGCAAGAGTCCGCTAAAGTGGCCATCATCAAGGCGGATTGCGAGAGCGAAGCCGTCCGCATCGGAAAGGAGAAGAGCTCTTGTGAGGCAGATCTTGCAAAGGCCCAGCCTATCGTTGACCGTGCCGTCAAGGCCGTGGACTCCATCAAGCCTGCGGACATCAACGAGGTGAAGAAGCTCGGTAAGCCTTCCGACATTATCCGCGTCATCTTCGACTGCGTTATCATCCTCTTCAACAAGTACATTGGCCCACCAGTCGCTGCTGAGCTCAACATCAAGAAGAAGCAGTTTGAATGGATTGATCCATCCTACACCCTCGCTCAGGGCATTATGGGTGATGCAGCATTCCTCAAGAACTTGCAGAGCTTCAACCGTGATGGGCTGAACGAGGAGACTGTGGAGCTCGTCCGCGCCTACACGGACGAGGCTGAGTACTTTGACCCAGCCGTCGCCAAGTCTGCCTCCAACGCCGCAGAGGGTCTCTGTACCTGGGTGCGTGCCATGGTGGACTACTTCTACGCCTCTCGTTTGATCCGTCCTAAGCTCGAGGCCCTTGCAGTCGCCATGGCTGCCTTGGCCGCTGCGCAGGATGCCTTGGCCAAGGCTGAGGCACGTGAGCGTGAGGTGCTCGCCACACTCAAGACCCTCAAGGAGAACTTTGACCGCCAGATGGCTGAGAAGACCAAGCTCGAGGACAATGCAGCCATGCTCCAGCGCAAGCTCGACCAGGCCTCCAGTCTTATTGGTGGTCTCGCCGGTGAGCGCATTCGTTGGGGCGAGGACTCCAAGATGTTCGCAGACACCAAGCGTCGCCTTTTGGGTGATGTGGCCGTGGCCTGTGCCTTCATCTCCTACTGCGGTCCCTTCAACTCTCAGTTCCGTCAGTACCTCGTCCAGGAGAAGTTCAGTGCCGACTGCCGCAAGCGTGGTGTCCCTGTCTCCAAGGACTTGGATGTCATCTCGTTCCTTGTGGACATTGGTACCATTGGTGACTGGAACCTCCAGGGCCTCCCTACGGATCCTCTCTCCATCCAGAACGGTATCCTCGTGACCCGCTCTTCTCGCTACCCACTCCTTATTGACCCCCAGGGCCAGGCCATCACCTGGCTCCGCAGCAAGGAGGCCGAGAAGTTGCCCAAGGAGCCTGTGACTGCCTTGACCAACCCAAAGCTCAAGGACGTTGTCGAGTTCTGTATGTCGGAGGGCAAGGCTCTCATCATCGTTGGTGTTGAGGAGACCCTCGATCCTCTCCTTGACCCCGTTTTGGAGAAGCAGTACATTGTCCGCGGCAAGAAGAAGATCTGCAAGCTTGCAGATACTGAAGTGGAAGTGTCTGATGAGTTCCAGCTCTACTTCTTGACTCGTTTGCCCAACCCTCACTTCTCTCCTGAGCTCCAGGCAAAGACCACTGTGGTTGACTTCACTGTGACCATGAAGGGTCTCGAGGAGCAGCTCCTCGGTCGTGTGATTGCACGTGAGCAGAACGCGTTGGAGAAGCTTTTGCAGCAAGTGTTGTCAGAAGCAAACAGCAACGTCAAGACGCTCCTCGATTTGGATGCGCAGCTCCTTGATCGTTTGTCCTCCAACACGGGCAACCTCCTCGACGACGACCAGCTCGTCGATGTGCTCAACAACACCAAGACCAAGGCCGCTGAGGTGAAGGAGAAGCTTGCATCTGCAGAAGAGACCAAGAAGAGCATCGGCGAGAAGCGTGAGCAGTTCCGTCCTGTTGCTACTCGTGGCTCTGTCTTGTACTTCTCCATCGTGGAGATGTCTCTTGTGAACGTCATGTACCAGACCTCCCTCGCTCAGTTCACTGAGCTCTTCATGAAGTCCATGGATGTCGCTGAGAAGGCTGCACTCGCCAGCAAGCGTGTGCAGAACATTATCGATGCCATGACCTACATTGTGTACCGCTATGTGAACAAGGGTCTCTACGAGCGTGACAAGTTGCTCTTTGTCTTTATCGTTGCGGTGAAGATTATGGTGACGGCAGGTCTCCTCGACCAGTCCGAGGTGCAGCTCTTCCTCCGCGGTGGTGCTGCACTCGACATTGCCAATGTCCGCAAGAAGCCTACCTGGATGTCCAACGAGTCTTGGCTCAACGTCATTGCTCTCTCTGATGGTGTGGCCTTCTACAAGTCTTTGCCTGAGAACATCGTTCGCTCCGAGTCCCAGTGGCGTCGCTGGTACGAGGACAATGAGCCCGAGCGCCTCCCCATCCCCGACATTGAGGGCAGCCTCAAGGAGAACAAGGAGACTGGCCCTTGGCGCCGTCTCTTGCTCATCCGCTCTCTGCGTATGGACCGCACGCTCCTCTGCGTGCGCCAGTTTGTGCGCGACATGGAAGGTATGGGTGAGCGCTACGTGGAGCCCGTGACGGACACCATCGAGATGATCTTTGACGAGATGACTGCCTATGTGCCTGTCATCTTCTTGCTCTCTATCGGTGCTGACCCAACAGACAGCATTGAGCAGTTGGCCAAGAAGAAGAAGACATCGGTACAGTGCGTGTCCTTGGGTGAGGGTCAGGAGCCTGTGGCTATGAAGGCCATGTCTGCTGCTGCAGTCAACGGTACCTGGGTTCTCCTCCAGAACTGCGAGCTCGGTCTTGACCTCATGGACAAGATGGAAGACTTGTTGACCAAGATGCGCGATGCAGTCCACGCTGACTTCCGCCTCTTTATCACGGCCTTGCCAAGCCCACAGTTCCCTCTCGGCTTGCTCCAGATGTCCACCAAGGTGACCAACGAGCCTCCTGCCGGTCTCCGCGCTGGTATCCTCCGCTCCTACACCGTCATGGTTGACCAAGATCGCCTTGAGCGTATCGACAGCAACCAGTGGCGCCAGCTTGTCTTCGCCATGTGCTTCCTCCACTCGGTTGCACAGGAGCGCCGCAAGTTCGGTTCTCTCGGCTGGTGCATCCCTTACGAGTACGGCAATGGTGACTTGTCTGCATGCCTCCTCTTTATCGAGAAGCACTTGTACCAGGGCGCCATCTCTTGGCCCACTGTGCAGTACATCATCTCTGAGGTGCAGTATGGTGGCAAGATCACCGACAACATGGATCGTCGTCTCTTCAACACCTACACGGCTGCTTGGATCTCCAACGCTGTGTTGCAGCCAGACTTTGCCTACAACCCCAAGGCCCCTCTCGCCCGTATTCCAAACGACTTCCGCTACACCATCCCTGAGGTGGGCGACTTGGACGCGTATCGCCGCTTCATCTCGTCCTTCCCAGAGATTGACAGCCCAGAGATCTTTGGTCTCCACCCCAACGCAGACTTGACCTTCCGCGTGAAGGAAGTGACGGCTCTCCTTGCCACCATGGCAGAGACACAGCCCAAGACCAGCGGTGGTGGAGGCGGCAAGAGTCTCGATGAGGTCGTGAAGGAGAAGGCCATTGAGCTCCTCGGCCAGCTGCCTGAGGACTACGTGGAGGAGGACTACAAGGTCAAGATCCGCAAGCTCGGTGGCTTGACTGAGCCACTCAACATCTTCTTGTTCCAGGAGATCCAGCGTCTCCAGGCTGTGATTGCGCGTGTGCGCTCCATGCTCGGCCAAATGGTGCAGGCCATCAATGGTGAAGTCGTGATGACCGCAGAGCTCCTCCAGGCTATGCGTGACGTTTATGATGCCAAGGTGCCTCGTCCTTGGCTCTTCACTCCTGGTGGTGATGAGTTCTCTTGGCTCCTCTTGTACTTGGGTGTCTGGTTCGCAGGGCTCAAGGAACGTGAGGCCCAGCTCACCACATGGCTCACGGGTGGCCGCCCACTCAGCTTCTGGATGACTGGCTTCTCCAACCCTCAGGGCTTCTTGACCTCCATGAAGCAGGAAGTGACCCGCATGCACCGCGGTCAGCTCTGGGCTCTTGATGAGGTGGATTACCACACCGAAGTCATTGAGCTGGAGCGTCCTGATCAGGTCAAGTCTGCTCCCAAGGAAGGTGTCTATGTCCACGGCCTCTTTATCGATGGCGCCCGCTGGGACAAGGGCACTGGCTCCCTTGCAGAGTCTGAACCCAAGAAGCTCTTTGCGGCCTTGCCCATCTTCTACATCACCGTCATGACCAAGCCTCTCCTCAAGGAGAAGCGTGACTCCATGGGTGGTGAGCGTGGCCTGTATGAGATCGCCGTATACCGCTACGCTGCACGCACAGATCGCTTCCGCATCTTCAACGGCATGGTGGTCACCAAGGGCTTTGCTCCTGAGCATTGGGTCCTCCGTGGTGTCGCCTTGCTGTGTGTGACGTCGTAAATATGGCGGTGGTATATGGTGGTGTTTTTCATATTCATTGTCATTTTTTGTCAGAGCCCACACACTTGTGGGGTTGCTCTCTTCTAACTTTTTTTCCAAAGCAAGATTTTCTACGATGCGGAGCTGACGCGCTTGCCACGCGGGCTCGTATCCTTGTGCCGGGAGGTTTGAACTGCTCCTCATGAGTTGTGTGTTTCTGGTGGAATCCACCGTTTTCACTTCTTTTATTTGTTTTTGCCTCGTTTTCTCGTTTTGTTTCTCCTCCCCCAGCCTTCCCCTTTTTCCTGCCTCCTCCCCCAGCCGCCCTTTGCTTGGTTGTGTATGTGTGTCTTTGTTTGCTCCCATCCCCTTTGCATCCGATTGCCCGTATGGCCTTTTTTTGGCCGTAGGGTGTGAAGGAG
>Ga0255266_1000060_pt1 | contig 14266 bp, 14 predicted proteins | sample AtltaT_24_FD_183669 | JGI IMG/M metagenome (GOLD analysis project Ga0255266, IMG submission 183669) | Metatranscriptome of freshwater microbial communities from Altamaha River, Georgia, United States - Atl_Cont_RepB_0h (Metagenome... | ecosystem: Environmental > Aquatic > Freshwater > River...
CAGAAAACGTGCAAACAAGCAAGGACATCACGGTGGAGGAGCGTGCCGGCGGGGTTGTGTGGATCACGATCGACCGGCCCCACAAGCACAACGCGCTTGCCCGGAGCGTGCTCGCCGACCTGGGCCAATCCGTGGCAGCGGCCGGGGCAACGCCGGGCACCCGCTTCATTGTTCTGACCGGGGCAGGTGACCGGTTCTTCGCCGCTGGCGGTGATCTGGTGGAGCTGTCGTTGGTGCGTGATCAGCCCGCCACGGTCGACATGGCCGAGCAATCGCGTTTGGCGCTTGATGCGGTGCGGGCTTGCCCGGTGCCGGTGCTGGCGTACCTGAACGGGGACGCGATTGGCGGTGGCGCCGAACTGGCTCTCGCGTGTGACATGCGCATCCAAGCCGCCCATGCGCGCATCGGTTTCATCCAGGCGCGCTTGGCTATCTCGTCGGCATGGGGCGGTGGTCCGGACCTGTGCCGACTGGTGGGAGGCGCACGCGCCATGAGGATGATGGGCCGTGGCGAACTGATCGATGCGCCGCAGGCGCTGCAGTGGGGGTTGGCCGATGCGGTGGCCGCCGATGGGCCAACCGGTGCGGACATGGAGGCGTTTCTTGAACCCTTGCGCCACTGTGCCCCCCAGGTGCTGCGTGGCATCAAGGCGCAAACCTTGGCTTGGCGCCAAGGCGCTTCCTACGACAGCCGTCGCGCGGTCGAGCGGCAGCAGGTGCTCAACACCTGGCTGCACGACGACCACTGGCGCGCGTCCGACAAGTTCCTGGCCAGGAGTGCGAAATGAGCGGCATGAATCCGGGCATGCCCGACATGGAGCCCCAGTTGCGCCCCGTCAGTCCAAGTGGCATCGAGGTGCCGGTCAGTGTGGGGCCCGGGGCCGTTCAGGCTGAGCGCATTGGCGAGGCCGGCGCCTACCCCTTCACCCGTGGCATCTTCCCGGACGGCTTCCAGGGGCGGTTGTGGACCATCCGCCAGTACTCCGGCTTCGGCACCGCGGAAGAATCCAACGAACGCTACAAGTTCCTGCTGGAGAAGGGCCAGACTGGTCTGTCGGTGGCGCTGGATCTGCCGACCCAGTGCGGCCTGGACCCTGTGCACCCGATGGCGCGGCCGGAGATCGGCAAGGTCGGCGTGTCATTGTCCAACCTGAGCGAAGCCGAGATTCTGTTCAAGGACCTGGACCTGTCGAAGATCTCGACCTCGTTCACTATCAACGGCACGGCCGCCATCGTCTATGCGATGTACCTCGCCGTTGCGGACAAGCAGAAGGTGCCGCGTGAAAAGTTGACCGGCACGATCCAGAACGACATCCTGAAAGAGTACGTCGCGCGCGGCACCTGGATCTTCCCGGTGCGCCCATCGATGCGTCTGATCGCGGACTCGATCCTCTACTCCAACGAGGTGTCGCCCCGCTTCAACCCGATCAGCATCGCGGGTGCCCATGTGCGCGATGCCGGCGCGACGGCGGCCGAGGAGATGGCCTATACCCTGGCCAACGGCCTGGCCTACGTGGACGAGCTGCGCGCGCGCGGTGGCGACGTGGAGAAGTTCGCCAAGCGCCTGTCGTTCTTCTTCTACGTCCACATGGACTTCTTCGACGAGATCGCCAAGTTCCGCGCGGGCCGCCGACTGTGGGCGCGTCTGATGAAAGAGCGCTATGGCGTGCAGGACGCCAAGGCGCAGCACTTCCGCTTCGGCGTGGTGTGCGGCGGCTCCTCGCTGGTCGCGCCGCAGCCCTACAACAACGTCGTGCGCGTGGCGGTGGAAACGATGGCGGCGGTGCTGGGCGGGGCCCAGTCCATCTTCACGTGTGCGTTCGACGAGGCCTTCCAGATCCCAACCGAGTTCTCGGCCGAGTTGGCGGTCCGAACGCAGCAGATCATCGCTTACGAAAGCGGCATCGGGCGCACGGTCGATCCCTTGGGTGGCAGCTACTTCCTGGAGCAACACACCGACCGCATGGAGCAGCAAATCACCCAGGTGATGGGCGAGATCGACGCGTACGGCGGCGTGGTCCGAGCGATCGAGGATGGGTGGATCCAGTTGCGGCTCGCCGAGCGCGGTCTCGAACGCAAGCTCGACATCGATTCCGGGCGCAACGTGATCGTCGGCCAGAACCACTTCAAGAAGTTGGACGAAGAGATCAAGGTCGGCGAGGTCTTCACGCTCGATCCGACCGTGGCCCAGCGCGCGCTCGAAAAGTACCAGCGGGTGCTCGACACACGCGAGCAATCGGCGGTCGATCGATCGCTGGCCCGCCTGTCTGCCGCGGCAGGCAAGGACCGCGAAAACATCATGCCCTACCTCGTGGAGTGCTGCCATGCCTACGCCACCGTCGGCGAAATGGTGACCCGTCTGAAAGAGCAGTGGGGCGAATTCAAGGAGCCGGTGAATCTATGAACACCCAGCAATCCGCCGCGTTGGCGGCAAAGCGGATACTGATCGGCAAGCCCGGTCTGGATGGCCACGACATCGGCGCGAAAATCATCGCGCTGACGCTGCGCAACGCAGGCGCGGAAGTGATCTACACCGGCCTGCGGCGCAGTCCGCTTCAGATAGCCCAGGTGGCGGTGGACGAAGGTGTCGACGCGGTCGGCCTGAGCATCCTGTCGGGTAGCCACAGAGAGCTGGTCGCCGATGTCATCGGGCAGCTGCGCGAACTCAAGGCGCAGGGCATCAAGGTCTTCGTCGGCGGCACCATCCCGGCCGAGGATCAGCCCTATCTGCGCGAGCTGGGCGTGGCGGCGGTCTTTACCGCCGACATGCCGCTGGACGCCGTCGTCGAATCCCTGGCGAAGAGCCTGGCATGAGCGCGCCGCCACTCGCGGGTATTCGGATCGTCGAGGTGGGACACATGCTGGCAGGTCCGTACTGCGGCCTGATGCTGGCCGACATGGGCGCCGAAGTCATCAAGATCGAGACGCCCGATGGTGACATAGGCCGCACCGTGAGTCCGCACTTCGTGGGCCCGCACAATGCCTACTTCGCGAGCCTGAACCGCAACAAGAAGAGCGTCGTGCTCGATCTCGCCAGCGATGATGGATTCGCGTCGCTGGGTCGTATCGTCGCCACCTCGCACGCGCTGGTGACGAACCTGAGGCCCTCGGCGATCCGCAAGCTCGGCCTCACCTATGACAGTTTGCGCAACTGGAACGAGCGCCTGGTCTGCGTGGCGTTGACAGGGTATGGCCTGGACGGGCCGTATGCGGACAACCCGGCCTACGACTACGTCATCCAGGCCATGACTGGCGTGATGGCGCTGACCGGCGATCCGCAGGCACCGCCCACCAAGGCCGGCTATTCGGCGGTCGACAACTCGGCCGGACTGGTCGCGGCCGTGGGCTTGCTGGCCAAGATCGTGCAAGGCGAGGGCGGACAGGTCGATGTCGCGATGTACGACGTGATGCTCTCTCAGCTTAACTACCTCGCGGGCGCGGCGCTTAATGCGGGCGAGACCATTGAACGCCTTGCGGATTCATCGCACCCTTACGTGGTGCCCGCGCAGATTTTCTCGACCGCCGATGGCTGGCTCACGTTGTTCATCACGCACGACAAGTTCTGGAAAACCTTCTGCGACGAGATCGGTCACCCCGAGTGGGCGCTGGACCCCAGGTTCGCCACCATGGCCGGACGCCGGACCAACCGGGCCGAGGTCATTCCCGCCATATCGATGGTGCTGCGCCAGGCCTCGGCGGCCGAGTGGGTGCGCCGCCTGGCTCCACTGGGTCTGGTGGTGGCCGAAGTGGGCACCCTGAATGCGGCGTTGCGCAGCGACATCGCGGCCGCGCGCGGGCTGGTCGTGCCATTGGGTGATGGCACCCTGCCGCTGCAGGCGGTGGCATGCCCGATCCGCTTCCAGGGGTTTTCGCCGACCTATGGCCTGCCGCCTCTGCTCGACGAGCACGGCGACGCCGTGGCGGGAAGGAGCGCGACGTGAGCCTTCCGCCGCTGGATCGATGGGCGCTGAGCCGTGCGCTCACGCGCACGGCCAACGCAGGCCCCTCTGAGCTGGCGCGCAGCGTACCGCGTGCCTGGCCGGCGCATGCGGCCTACCGAATCGGCGTCACCGGTGCGCCCGGTGCCGGCAAGAGCACGCTCGTGGGACATCTGGCGCTCGAGCGCCTGGTGAATGGCCGGCTGGGTGTGTTGGCGGTCGATCCGAGCAGCCCCAAGAGTGGGGGCGCGATTCTGGGCGACCGCGTTCGCATGGACGACTTGGCCGGCTCCGCCGAGCTGTACATCCGTTCGCTGGGGTCGCGCCGCACCTCCGACGGCTTGGCCGACAACCTGCCGGAGATGCTGGACATCATGGACGAGTTTCGCTTTAACGAAGTGGTGCTTGAGACGGTGGGCGTGGGGCAGGCCGAGTACGCGGTGCGCGCGCAGGTGGACACGCTGGTTCTGGTGCTGCTGCCCGAGAGCGGCGACACGGTGCAGGCCATGAAGGCAGGGATCATGGAGATGGCCGACATCTTCGTGGTCAACAAGAGCGACTTGCCCGGGGCGCAGCGCATGGCCACCGACATCCAGCGCATCGCCGCGGTCACCCAGCGCCCCAAGGGAGCGTGGCACGCGCCTGTCCTGCTGACCTCGGCCTCGCAACCCGAATCGGTTCGCGTGCTGTCCGAAGCGATCGACCAACACCGGGTCTGGCGCAATGCCGACCCACGCCGGCTTCAGGCCCGGCGCGCCCAACGGGCCCGCTACCGCCTGCGGCGCTTGCTGGAGATGCGCGTCGCCGAAACGATCGCGGCCCAGCCAGATGAATTTTTCGACATCCCTCGTGAACAGCAACTGGCGGCCGTGATGAGCGAAATGCACATCACGGTCAATCCCTGACCACCTCCGGGAGCCACCATGTTCACACCTCTTTCGTTCGTGCAGGCCACCCCGCGCCTGGGCATCCCTGCATGGGCGATCAGTACCCAGACCCTGGGTCCAGGACCGCCGCGTCAAGCGGCTGGTCGATGGAAAAGGATCGTTTGAATCAAACATCAGGAGACAAAAATTGAGCAATTCTTCCGACAGCGCCTTCGTCAAAAAAATGCCGCGCCGGCACCTTCGCAACGCGGTTTCGATCGCAGTGATGTCCATCGCCGTCAGCGCGCCGGCATGGGCGCAGATCAACAACGATGTTGTGAAGATCGGCGTGCTCGCGGACATGTCCGGCATCTATTCCGACATGGGTGGCAGCGGCATCGTCGAGGCCGTGAAATTCGCCATCGCTGATATGGGCGGCACGATCAACGGTAAGAAAATCGAGCTTGTCACGGCCAACCATTCCGCCAAGCCCGATATCGCCGCGACCACGGCGCGCGAATGGTTCGACACGCAAGGCGTGGACATGATCATCAGCGGCCCCAGTTCGGGCACCAGCCTGGCGATAGCCAAGGTGGCGGCTGAGAAGAAGAAGATCGTCATGGTGACCGGCGGTGTCGCGGCCCAGTTGACCAATGAGGAGTGTTCTCCGTACACCGTCCACTACCTGTATGACACGGTGGCCCTGGCCCGAGGCACCGGCACGGCGATGACTCGCCAGGGTGGCAAGAGCTGGTACTTCATGACGGTGGACTACGCCTTCGGCGATTCGCTGGAAAAGGAAACCTCGCAGGTCGTCAAGGCCAATGGCGGTCAGGTGCTCGGTGCCGTTCGCCACCCCCTGTCGGCTTCCGACTTCTCGTCTTTTCTGTTGCAAGCCAAATCCTCCGGGGCCGATGTGCTGGGGCTGGCCAATGGCGGTGGCGACACGATCAATGCGATCAAGGCCGCGAGCGAGTTCGGCATCTCCAAGTCCATGAAGATCGCAGGGCTCATGCTGTTCATCACCGACGTCCATTCCCTGGGCCTCAAGCTGACCAGCGGCATCAATCTGACCGAGGCGTGGTACTGGGATTCGGACGACAAGTCGCGTCAGTGGGCGAACCGCTTTCAGGACAAGATGAAGAAGAAGCCCACCAGCATGCAGGCGGCCAGTTACTCCGCCGCATACCACTACCTGAGCGCGGTCAAGCAACTGGGCGGCGGCCAGGCCGAGGACGTGATGACCCAGATGCGCAAGACCAAGATCAACGACATGTACACGCAGAACGGCACCATCCGAGAGGATGGGCGCATGGTCCACGACCTGCGGCTGATGGAGATCAAGAGCGCCGCCGCGTCCAAGGGGCCATGGGACTACTACAGGCAGGTCCAAATGATCCCGGGCGATCAGGCCTTCGCCTCCAAGGCGGAGTCCAAATGCAAGTTCTGGAAATGACACAGAGGCAGTGACAGAGGTGCCCTCCGGGTATCCGGAGGGGCGGTGATTTTTCGGCAATCAACACCAACCAGGAGATGAAAGATGACAACAGCGAATGAGAAAACAGACAACAAGGTGATGGCCTCGGCACGCGTTCGGGCCTCGATTGCGGACGGCAAGGAATTGCCCCTGCTCGACGTGGGGCCCTATCTGGCGGGCGAGCCCGGCGCACTGGAGCAATTGGCGGCGGACGTGAAGTGGATCCAGGAAAACCTGGGATTCTTCGCGATCATCAACCACGGCATACCGCAGTCATTGATCGATGAGGCCTTCCGCCAGACCGCGAAGCTGTTCGAGATTCCGATGGAGGAAAAGCTCAAGCACCGCGTTGGCTTTCACCACCAGGGTTACCTCCCGCCAAAATCTTCCATCCTCAAATCGACCGCGATCATGGAGAAGATCGCGCTCAACACCAAGAAGGACACCAATGCCGCTTGGTTGTTCATGCGCAACCGCGACGCCGACGATCCAAAGGTTCAAAACAAGGTCCGCCATCGCGGTCTGAACCAATGGCCCGACAGCCTGCCCGAATTCAAGAAGGCGCTGTACGAGTACCAGACGTCGATGGAGCGACTTTCCCTCAAGCTGCTTCCTATCTACGCGCGTGCGTTGGGTCTTCCCGCCGACTACTTTGACAGCATGTTCAAGGCGCCGGAGTATTACCAGCGCTGCGCTTACTACCACCCCGAAGAGAACATGGAAGAGGGCCAGTACGCGCTCGCTCCGCATTCCGATGGCAGCTTCCTGACGCTGCTGCCGATGACGCCGGTGCCGGGGCTGCAGGTGATGACGCCCTCGAAGGAGTGGCTCAAGGTCAGCTATGTCGAGGGGGCCCTGATAGTGAACACTGGGCAGATTCTCAATCGCCTGTCCAACGACCGTTTCATCGCCACGCCCCACCGGGTTGTCAACCCGCCGATGAAGCGCTACGCGCTGACTTTTTTCTTCTACCCCGACGACGATGCCAACGTGGGCCCGATCCCAGCGTGCGTGGGTCCGGGCGAGAAGGCGAAATACGACTCTCGGTCCTTCTACGAATTTTTCGTCCCCTACCTGGACGATCTCTACCACTACAACGACGCCAACTTCATGAAGGAAGTCGAGCCCGAGGGGGTCACCTCGAAGGCCTGAGGGATCGCCGTCGGCGAAGGCCAGCCGCCCAGGCGGGCGGTTGGCCAACGGTCCAACTTGAAGGAGCAATGCGTGAGCAAATTGTTGATCGACGGTCGATGGGTTGATGCGCTCGAAGGTGAAACCATCGATGTCATCGATCCCTGCAACGGAACGGTGTTTGAAAAGATCGCTCGCGGTCGGGCCGCGGATGTCGATCTGGCGGTGGCTGCGGCGCGCCGCGCGATGGATGGGGCCTGGGGGCGCATGACGGCCACGGAGCGGGGACGCATCCTGCAGCGCCTGGGGCAGCTCATCCTTGACCATGGCGAGGAGCTGGCTGAACTGGAGGCCCGCGACACCGGCAAGCCGATGTCCGTGGCCCGCGCGGACGCCAAGGCGGTGGCGCGCTATTTCGAGTTCTATGGCGGTGCGGCCGACAAGGTCCATGGTCAGACGATTCCCTACCTGAATGGCTACAACGTCAGCGTCGTTCGCATTCCACACGGCGTGACGGCCCACATCATTCCGTGGAACTACCCGGCGCAGATGATGGGGCGCACGCTCGCCCCGGCGCTGGCCATGGGGAACGCGGCTGTGGTCAAGCCGTCGGAAGACGCTTGCCTGAGCGCCTTGAAGTTGGCCGAGTTGGCCATGCTGGCGGGGCTGCCACCCGGCGCGCTGAACATCGTGACTGGTTATGGCTCGGAGGCCGGGGCCGCGCTGACGGCGCATCCGGGCATCAACTTCGCGACGTTCACCGGTTCGCCCGAGGTCGGCGTGCAGGTGCAGCAATCCACGGCGCGCCACCACGTGCCATGCGTGCTTGAACTTGGTGGCAAATCACCCCAGATCGTTTTCGACGATGCGGACCTGGCCAAGGCCGCGCCCGTCATCGTGCGGGCGATTGTCCAGAACGCCGGCCAGACCTGCTCCGCCGGCAGCCGGCTGCTTGTCCAGGAAGGCGTCTTCGACCGCTTCGTCGCGACGATCACGGCCAGCTTCGAGGCGCTGAAGGTCGGCACGCCTGGGATGGACCTCGACTGCGGTCCGATGATCAACGCCCGGCACCACAAGCGCGTGAGCGCGTTCATCGCGGACGCCGCCGCCACCGGCGTACCCAAGTTGGCGGAAGGCAGTTTGGCGCCGGGCATTCCCAGCGAAGGCTACTTCGTCAAGCCCGTGTTGTTCGGCCCCGTGCCGCGCGACCACCGCCTGGCACGCCAGGAAGTGTTCGGCCCCGTGCTGTCGGTCATGCCGTTCACGGACGAGGACGACGCAGTGCAACTGGCCAATGACACGGAGTATGGCTTGGTCGCCGGCGTCTGGACGGAGAACGGCGGCCGCCAGGCGCGCATGGCGCAGCGCATCGCCAGCGGGCAGGTTTTCATCAATTGCTACGGCGCGGGCGGGGGTGTCGAGCTGCCGTTTGGTGGCGTCAAGAAAAGCGGCTATGGCCGAGAGAAAGGGTTGCTCGCCCTGGAAGAGATGAGCACCACGAAAACCATCGTTCAGCACCACGAATAAGGAACTTCATATGTCCAGATTGAGCAACAAGATCGCGATCGTCACTGGCGCGGGCAGCGGCTTCGGCGCGGCGATCGCGCAGGCCTACATCAAAGAAAAAGCGAAGGTTGTCCTTGCGGACGTCAACCTCGAAGCGGCTCAGAGCGTTGCCGCGCCCTTGGGCGACAACGCGTGCGCCGTTGCCTGCGATGTGACCCGCTTCGATCAGGTACAGGCCATGGTTCGTCATTGTCTGGAGCGCTTCGGCGTGCCTGGCATCGTGGTCAACAACGCCGGAACGACGCACCGCAACCAGTCGATGCTGGAGGTTGACGAAGACACGTTCGACCGTGTTTTCGCCGTCAACGTGAAGTCGATTTACCACATGACGCGCGCGGTGGTCCCGCTCATGAAGGAAAAGAAGGGCGGCGGTGTGATCATCAACGTGGGATCGGTTGGTGGCATCCGACCCCGTCCTGGCCTCACCTGGTACAACAGCTCGAAGGGTGCGGTGAAGGTCATGACCAAGTCGATGGCCGTCGAGCTCGCGCCGGACGACATCCGCGTCAATCTCATTTCCCCGGTCATGGCGCCCACTGGTCTTCTCAAGGAATTCATGGGCGTGGCGGACACGGCCGAGAACCGCTCCCGCTTCGTCTCGACGATTCCGTTGGGCCGGATGTGTGACCCGACCGACGTCGCGAATACCGCGTTGTTCCTCGCCACCGAGGAGGCCCGCTTCCTGACCGGGGTCGAGGTGCCGGTGGACGGCGGGCGCTCCATCTGATGGCGACATGAGCGACATCATTCTCGAAGCACGCCAGCTCACCAAGGCGTTCAAGGGCTTCACGGCAGTCAACAAGGTGGATCTGTCGGTCGTGCGTGGATCCATCCACGCGTTGATCGGCCCCAACGGAGCGGGCAAGACCACGTGCTTCAACCTGCTGACCAAGTTCCTTGAGCCGACGTCGGGCACCATCCTATTCAATGGACTGGACATCACGAACGAGCGCCCGGCGCAGATCGCACGGCGCGGCATCATCCGCTCGTTCCAGATATCCGCGGTGTTTCCGCACCTGACGCTGCTGGAGAACGTTCGTCTGGGTCTGCAGCGCGCGCTGGGTACCACCTTCCATTTCTGGAAGAGCGAGGCATCGCTGCGGCCGCTCGATGCCCGCGCCCGCGCGCTGCTGGCCGAAGTCGGCCTGGAGGACCTGGCCGACGAGCTGACCGTGAACCTGCCCTATGGCCGCAAGCGCGCGCTGGAGATCGCGACCACGCTGGCGCTGGAGCCCGAGTTGATGCTGCTCGACGAACCGACCCAGGGTATGGGCCATGAGGACGTGCATCGGGTCGCCGAACTCATCAAGCGCGTGTCGGCCGGCCGCACCATCCTGATGGTGGAACACAACATGGGCGTGGTTTCGACCATCGCGGACACCATCACCGTGCTGCAGCGTGGCGCGGTGCTGGCCGAGGGTTCGTACGCCGAGGTTTCGGGAAATCCCGCCGTGGTGGAGGCTTACATGGGCAGCGCGGATGGCCAGCTTCAGGGAGCGCACGGATGAGTACGCCCGCATTGGAGATCAAGGATCTGCAAGCCTGGTACGGCGAGTCGCATGTACTGCACGGTGTGGACTTGGTGGTGCAACCTGGCGAGGTTGTCACCTTGCTGGGGCGCAATGGCGCTGGCCGCACGACCACGCTGCGCGCCATCCTGGGCCTGACCGGCGTTCGCAAGGGCAGCATCAAAGTCAACGGAAAACAGATCATCGGCATGGCGACGCATCGCATCGCCCACCATGGCATTGGCTATTGCCCGGAAGAGCGGGGCATCTTCGCCAGCCTCTCGTGCGAAGAGAATCTGTTGCTCCCGCCAGCCCTGACAGGTGCGGGCAAGGGCATGTCGATGACCGACATCTACGCCATGTTTCCCAACCTCGCCGAGCGCCGCCACAGCCAGGGGACACGTCTGTCGGGCGGCGAGCAGCAGATGCTGGCTTTGGCCCGTATCCTGCGAACGGGCGCGCGGTTGCTATTGCTTGACGAGATTTCCGAAGGCCTCGCACCCGTGATCGTGCAGGCCCTGGCCCGGATGATCCGCATGCTCAAGAACCAGGGGTACACCGTGGTCATGGTTGAGCAGAACTTTCGTTTCGCGGCGCCGCTGGCCGATCGTTTCTATGTCATGGAGAACGGCCGCGTGGTCGAGGCTTTTGGCTCGGCCGAGCTCGACGGCAAGATGCCTGTGCTCAACGAATTGCTGGGGGTATAGAACACCGTGGACCTCTTCAATCTACCGAATCCGCCGCTCTCGGCTCTGCTGAGCCAACTGCTCTTGGGGCTGGTCAACGGGTCGTTCTACGCGATTCTCAGTCTCGGCCTCGCCGTGATCTTCGGTCTGCTCAACGTCATCAACTTCGCGCACGGCGCGATGTTCATGGTGGGGGCGGTACTGACCTGGATGGGGTTGGCGTATTTCAATGCTGGCTACTGGGCCATGCTGGTGCTGGCGCCGGCGATCGTGGGCTTGTTCGGCATGCTCACCGAGCGCCTGCTGCTGCGCTGGATCTACAAGCTCGACCATCTGTACGGCCTTTTGTTGACGCTCGGGTTCACCCTGCTGGTCGAGGGTGCGTTCCGATCGGTCTACGGCGTCTCGGGTCTGACCTACGACACGCCAGACGCGCTTTCGGGCGCGACCGACCTGGGTTTCATGTTCCTGCCCAACTACCGGGCCTGGGTGGTGGTGGTCTCGCTGGGCATCTGCTTCGTGACCTGGTTCCTGATAGAGAGAACCCGGCTTGGCGCCTACCTGCGCGCCGGCACCGAGAACCCGCGACTGGTGGAGGCCTTCGGCGTCAATGTGCCGCTGATGATCACGCTGACCTACGGCTTCGGCGTCGCGCTCGCGGCCTTCGCGGGCGTGCTGGCCGCCCCGGTGATCCAGGTGTCGCCGCTGATGGGGCAGAACCTGATCATTGTCGTGTTTGCGATCGTCGTTATCGGTGGCATGGGATCGATCATGGGGGCGATCCTCACAGGACTCGCGCTCGGCGTCATCGAGGGCCTGACCAAGGTGGTCTATCCCGAGGCCTCGTCGACGGTCGTGTTCGTGGTCATGGTGATCGTGCTGCTCATTCGCCCGGCCGGCCTGTTTGGCACACAGAAATGAATCCCATGAAGCAAATCACCCCCATTGCCTACCGGCTGCTGCTGGTCGTGCTCATTGCGGCGCCCTTCCTCGGCGCCTACCCGGTGTTCGTGATGAAGCTGATGTGCTTCGCGCTGTTCGCCTCAGCTTTCAACCTGCTGCTCGGCTACACCGGCTTGCTGTCCTTCGGCCACGCGGCCTTCCTCGGCGGCTCGGCCTACGTGGCCGGCCATGCGATGAAGGTCTGGGGCCTGACGCCCGAACTCGGCCTGCTGGCGGGCACCCTGGCGGGCGCACTGCTCGGCTGGATTTTTGGCCTGTTGGCCATACGCCGCCAAGGCATTTACTTCGCGATGATCACGCTGGCGCTGGCACAGATGCTGTTCTTCATCGCGCTGCGGGCCCCGTTCACCGGCGGCGAGGACGGCCTGCAGGGCGTGCCGCGCGGCAAGCTGTTCGGCGTGATCGACTTGCGCAACGACCTCGCGATGTACTACGTGTTGCTGGTGATCGTGCTCGCGGCCTTTCTGTTGATCGCGCGCACCATCCGCTCGCCCTTTGGCCAGGTGCTCAAGGGCATCAAGGAGAACGAGCCGCGTGCGCTTTCGTTGGGCTACGACGTGGCCCGCTACAAGCTGTTGGCCTTCGTCATTTCGGCTGCGCTGTCCGGCCTCGCGGGCTCGCTCAAGACGCTGGTGCTGGGTTTCGCGACGCTGTCGGACGTGCACTGGAGCGCTTCGGGACAGGTCATCCTGATGACGCTGGTAGGTGGTCTTGGCACGCTGTCGGGCCCCCTGGTGGGTGCGTCAGTGGTGGTGGTGATCGAGAACAAGATTGGCGAGGTCGGACAACTGCTGGCGGGCCTTACCGGCATCGAGTGGCCCCATTCCCTGGGGGAATCGGTCACCATGGTCATGGGCGCCCTCTTCGTGATTTGCGTGCTGGCCTTTCGACGCGGGATCATGGGAGAGGTGATCGATTTCGCTCAGAAGCGGCGGCAAGGACGCTGGGGTGTGTCCCAAAATGGCTCTAACCAACCGGCAATCAGGTCAGGGGGTGTTCGATGACGACCCGAGCGTCGCGGTGGTGCTCGAATGCATCTAGGCTTATCTGGCGCTGGACCACGCTGCGGCTTCGGTCTGCTGTACATCGGCGTCCGCCACCGAGGCAAAACGCCGTGACCGAGACCGGCATCTCCAAGACCAGCGTCGCATGGTATTCCAGCTGTTTGGCTTGCAGCCTCATCGCACTGACGGATTCAAGCTCTCCAACGACCCATTCTTCATCGAAAAGCTGCGCGAAGTGGTTGGCCTGCACCTGAGCCCATCCGGAGATGGTGGTAGTGTCGCCCGTCTGTGGGCCCATGCTCTAGAGCCCTTCGTGTACTTCAAGGTCATCCTGGAGCGACTCCAACGCACCCAGCCAGCCGGATCGACGAACTACTGTCTCATCGCTGGACGGCATCGACGATTAGTTCGACTCCTTGCGGCACAGGCAGTAGATGAATTTCTGAACGGTGCCGAAGGGTGTGTAATGTTCTTCGCGCTCCTGCTGCAGGAGCGTGAATGAAGAAGCTCCGAACTCCGCATGCAGGCCATCGACGCTGTAGCGCATGACGGGCAATCCGCTGCACTTCTCAGGGCCGTCCTCGGCGAATGTCGCCACGATGACGTGGCCACCCGACTTGACTGCGTGTAGGACCGCGTTGACGTAGGCTTCGCGCTCTTCGCGGGTTATGAGGAAATGGAAGACGGCACGGTCGTGCCAAACATCGTAGGCATGGCGCGGAAGCTCAACCTTCGTGATGTCGCCAGGGAGCCAGCTCACGCTGGATGCTCGCTCGACGAGCCGAGCCCGCGATGCCGCCAGCGCGGCCTCCGACAGATCCAGGACGGTGACATGCTGGTAACCGTTGGCGAGCAAATCGTCGACCAGGGTCGAAGCTCCGCCGCCGACGTCGATGATGCTTGCTTCCTCGGACACGCCCGTGCGTGCAATGAGCTCGATCGATTGGCGAGCGTGCTCTTGGAACCAGCTGACGCTGTTCTCGGACTTCGTCGTGTAAACCTGTTCCCAATGTGCCTTGGACTGCATCTGAGCCTCCCGAACTCGATGTGCCGAGTACTGGCGAATAAGCTCACTGTAGCGTCGAAATCGATACAACGCAGTCAAGGGAGGACGGTCGGACGTTTAC
>Ga0255266_1000063_pt1 | contig 13892 bp, 1 predicted proteins | sample AtltaT_24_FD_183669 | JGI IMG/M metagenome (GOLD analysis project Ga0255266, IMG submission 183669) | Metatranscriptome of freshwater microbial communities from Altamaha River, Georgia, United States - Atl_Cont_RepB_0h (Metagenome... | ecosystem: Environmental > Aquatic > Freshwater > River...
CTTCGATTACCTTTGAGAGTAATAATATAAATATATACCATGGCTAGTCTTAAGCCTCGTCATGCATTTATTGCATCGCGAGTCGCTGACGGATTAGGTGTGGATGAAGAAGAAGTTAAAAATGCTGTACGCAAATATATTAATAAAATTAATGAATTTTTAGTCCCTTCCGATAATACACCCTCATCTTCATCACATTTACTTGCTTTTTATCAACCACGTGATACAAAAAATGAAGATGGTGAATATATTCCCGGTACGGGTAAATCAGAAGTATTTTTTACTTTTGGTGATGAAGAAAAACTTCGAAATAAAGCTATATTCTTTATTCGAAATGTTGATAAAGTAGATGTTGAAAAGTCTAACGATACAAGTATTTACAGTGGAGAAGTCGCCAGTGATCCTTTAGCTCATCTTGAAGCAGCACTCGCGGAAGTATACGGTAAACATACAACAGAACGTCCTGATTGGGGTAAAGCTAGTACCGAAGCCAAAGAAGAATTTAAATCGGAAATGAATAAAGTTACGAGTGGTTTAGCGGAAACTATGCGTTCTTTTGGTGGTGGTTTAGTACTTGATGCTCCTGAAGCTGGTATTGATTTAGAAGAAGCATTAAAAAGTACTGCTCCTCGTGGTAAATCTAAAAAACCTACTATTGAAGATAGTACTGTAACTAAATTACAATCGATGGTTGAACGATGGTGTAGTCAAATTGATAAATATTTAGGAGATGTTGAAGCTGCTAGTCCTGCGGATAATACTTCCGGTCCTTTAGGTATTTTAGAATATTGGCGAGCTCGTATGCAAAAATTAACCAGTATTACGGAACAATTAAAACGTAAAGATGTTAAAATTGCTGTTACCGTTTTAACGGCGGTAACAAAAGGTCCTCATGAAAAAGTACCTCCTACTTTATTCCATATTTTACGTAAATGGAAAGATATTGATATGAATATTACGGAAGCAGCAAATGAAGCTAAAGATAATGTTAAATATTTAGCTACTTTAGAAAAATTTGTTGAACCTTTATATCAAGGTACTCCCGGTGCTGTATTAGATACTTTACCAGCATTAATGAATTCTATTAAAATGATTCATACTATTGCTCGTTATTTTAATACTACAGAACGTATGACAGATTTATTTGTTAAAATTACACATTCCATGATCGCTAATTGTAAAAAATATATTATTAGTTTACAAGTTGATGAAGTTGGTGAATCATTATGGAAAAAGAATACGGCTGCTTTAATTAGTCGTTTAGAAGTTTGTTTAAAATTAAACGAAATGTATCAAGAAACTTATCGTTTAACTAAAGAAAAATTAGCCGCTAATCCTAAAGGTAAACAATTTGATTTTAATGAACAAGCTATATTTGGTCGTTTTGATTTATTTTGTCGTCGTACAATTAAATTAATTGATTTATATTCTACGATTCAACAATTTCGTACTTTAGCTGGTCATAAATTAGAAGGTATGGAAGGTTTATCTAAAGAATTTGATGATTTAGCTGCTACTTTTCAAGCTCGTCGTCATGATCTTTTAGCTTTTACTTCTACTGATTTTGATCGTGATTTTGTTGAATTTAATGTTAATATTGATGCATTAGAAGTTAAATTACAACAATTTATTAATGGTTCTTTTGAATCCATTAAATCGATTGATGGGGCCTTAGATTTATTACAAAAATTCAAAAAAGTTTTACAACGGGAAAGTTTACGTGCGGATTTAGATGATAAAGTATCAATTATTTTCCAATCGTTTGGTAATGAATTAGAAGTTGTACAAGCTTTATATGAAGAAGATAAACATAATCCTCCAAAACCTCGTAACTTACCACCGGTTGCAGGTAATATTACATGGTGTCGTCATTTATTACAACGTATTGAAGGTCCTATGAAACGTTTTGAATCATATCCTTCAGTATTTGCTTCTAAAGATGGTAAACGTATTGTAAAAATGTACAATCGTATTGCTCGTACTTTAGTTGCTTATGAATATTTATGGTATAATGCTTGGGTTGAATCTATTGAAACGGCTAAAGCCGGTTTACAAGCTACTTTAATTATTCGTCATCCTGAAGATGGTAAATTATATGTTAATTTTGATGCAGAAATTTTACAATTAATTCGGGAAGCTAAATGTTTAGATCGTATGGGTGTAGCTATACCTGAATCAGCAAAAATTGTATTATTACAAGAAGATAAATTTAAAGGTTATTTCCATGATTTATCTTATGCTTTACGTGAATATGCTCGTATTACTTCTCGTATTATTCCGGTTACTGCTTCATTATTACGTCCTGCTTTACATGATATGGAATATCGTTTACGTCCTGGTTTAATTACTTTAACTTGGACTTCTATGAATATTGATGCTTATAAAGCTCATGTTACGGCTGGTCTTCATCGTTTAGAAGAATTAGTACGTAATGTTAACGATATTATTGAAAATCGTATCGAAAAGAATCTTCGTGTGGTTTCTAAATCATTATTAGTTAATTTACCACCTGATCGTTCTTTTACTCTTGATGAATTTGTATTAATGCAACAAGATCATGTTCATGAACAAGCTGCTATTTTACAAGGTAAAAATCAAGAAGTTGAATCAGCTGTTAAAGATTTAGTTACGATGATTTCGAATTATGCTTTAGATCCTCATATTGAACCCGTACCTGCTGAAGAATGTAATAAATTAATTGAACATTATGTACATTTTATGTATACGGCGTTATTAGGTTGTGCTAAAAATTCTTTAAATTCTTTAAAGAAACGTGTATCATCTCGTGCTTCAACATCGTTCTTATATACTGAACGTCCTTTCTTTGAATTAGAAGTACAATTAGCTGCTCCTTATGTACGTTTAACACCTACTTTAGAAGAAGTACAATCAGCAATTAATAAATGTGCTACCGCTGTATTAGGTTGTTCTAAACAATTATACGAATGGAATCAAGAAGATGTACCAGAAGAAAATCGTACTTCTTTCTTTGCCAAAATTACTACTGATTTAGAAATTGTTCGTGTTGTATTATTATTAACTGGTTCTATTCGTGGTACTCAAATTCAAGTAGAAAATTTCTTAGCTACTTTTGAAAAATTTGCGTGGATGTGGAAATCAGATGCGGATGCTATTTATAAAGAATTCGTTAAAAAAGATCCTACCGTTGATGATTATGAACGTGAATTATTAAAATTTTCGGGTGTTGATGATCAAATTACTGCTATTCATTTATTACATAATATTGGTGCTTTAGCTTTAAATACAGCTCCTATTAAAGGTCAATTACGTCAATTAAATTCACAATGGAAAGTACAATATTCAGATAATTTACACAAAACTGCTTATAATCAACTTTCCGGTCTTTCTGAATATTTTAAATCATCGTTAAATCGTTTAAATCGTGAACCTGATAGTATCGATAGTATTAAATATCTTATGGATGTTTTATGTGAAATTCGTGATCGTGAAAGTAGTATCGATATGCAAATTAATCCAATAATGGATATGTATGCCTTACTTGAAATGTTCTTAGCTGAAGGTTATATGACTAAAGAAGAAATGGATATGCGGGCTATGTTACGTAATAACTGGATGAAAGTTCGTGATAAAGCGGAAGATGTTACCGAAACTATTGCTGGTTTACAAGCTGGTTTCCGTAAACGATTATTAGAAGATGTTAAAAACTTTAAAGTTGATGTTGCTTCGTTCCGTAATGATTATTTAAAGAATGGTCCTATGGTCAAAGGTATTCCTCCTAATGAAGCTCAAGATCGTTTACGTCGTTTTGAAGATGAATTTGATATTCGTAATCGTAAACGTGAATTATATTGTAATGGTGAAGCTCTTTTTGCTTTACCATTAACGGAATATGCTGAATTAGATGCTACCGAAAAAGAATTACAACTACTTTCGAAACTTTACAGTTTATATCGTGATGTTATGACTCGTATGGAAGAATGGCGTGTTATTTTATGGACTGATGTCGTAGCTAATATTCAATCTATGACTTCTGAAACGGATTCTTTTGCTTCACGTTGTAAAAAAATGCCTAAGAAATTACGTGATTGGGATGCATATGGTGCCTTAAAAAAGAAAATTGAAGATTTCCAATTGGTACTTCCTCTTTTACAAGAATTATCAAAAGCTTCAATTATGCCTCGTCATTGGGAAGCTGTCGAAAAATTAACCAACACAAAATTAAATGTTACTGATGCTGAATTCCGTTTACAACAATTATTAGATGCTCCTTTAGTTGAAAAATATGAAGAAATTACCGAAATTACGGATGGTGCTGATAAAGAATTAGGTATTCAATTAAAACTTGATGATATTGATACTAAATGGGCTGGTGCACGTTTTACTTTCAATCCTTGGAAACAACGTGGTGTACCAGTATTAATGGGTATTGGTGTAGTTGTTGAAGAATTAGAAGATGCTCAAATGCAATTACAAACTATGTTAACTATGCGTTATGTAGCATTCTTCCGTGAACGTGCTCAAGAAAAATTAAAACAATTATCCGATACATCCGAAACATTAGAATTATGGCAAAAAGTACAATTATTATGGTGTAGTTTAGAAAGTGTTTTCTTAGGTGGGGATATTGCTAAACAAATGCCTACGGTAGCTAAAAAATTCCAAAAAATTGATAAAGATTTTGTCAATATTATGCAACGTGCGAGTGAACAATCCCTTGTAACCGTAGCATGTGCGAATGAAGTATTAACTACCTCGTTACCATTAATGTTTGATGAATTAGAAAAATGTCAAAAATCGCTTGAAGGTTACTTAGAACAAAAACGTAATAAATTCCCTCGTTTCTATTTCGTATCCAATCCTGTTCTTCTCCAAATTTTATCTCAAGGTTCTGATCCATTACAAGTACAACAATATTATGAAAAAATCTTCGATTCTATTTCGTATGTTGATCATGATAAAAAAGATAAATTTACTATTTTAGGTATGGTATCTCGTGAAGGTCGTGCTGAAGAACGTATTACTTTCCGTAAACCTGTTAAAGTTGCGGGTAATATTGAAGATTGGTTAATGGATGTTTTAAAAGAAATGCAACGTACTATGAAAGCTCGTTTAGAAGAAGCTGCGGGTGAAATTTCGGTTGTTGGTAGTGATATGACATTACTTCGTAAATTTAACGATAATACTTGTGGTCAATATGCCTTATTAGGTATTCAATTAATGTGGACTGCTGATTGTGAATTAGCTTTAATTCAAAGTAAAAAAGATAAAAATTCCGTTAAAAATGCGAATAGTAAAGCCTTATATGTTCTTAATACTCTTTCCGGTTGGTGCTTACAAGATTTAGGATCAAAAATGAATCGTACTAAAGTTGAAACCTTAGTTACTATTCATGTTCACCAACGTGATGTTATTAATGATATTTTTGGTTTATATCGTGCCAAGAAAATTTCGGGACCAGATGATTTCGAATGGTTAAAACAAGCTCGTTTCTATTGGGAACCTGATGCACGTGATTTCTTAGATGATAATGGTGCTTGTCGTATTCGTATTACGGATGTGGTATTCGATTATCAATTTGAATATTTAGGTTGTAAAGAACGTTTAGTTATTACTCCTTTAACGGATCGTTGTTATATTACTCTTGCTCAAGCCTTAAATATGTATTTTGGTGGTGCTCCTGCAGGTCCTGCCGGTACTGGTAAAACCGAAACTACTAAAGATATGGGTCGTGCTTTAGGTGTATTCGTCGTTGTTACGAACTGTACCGATCAAATGCGATACACGGATTGTGCTAAAATCTTTAAAGGTTTATGTCAAGCTGGTCTTTGGGGTTGTTTCGATGAATTCAATCGTATTACTCTCCCTGTGTTATCCGTCGTTGCCCAACAAGTATTAGCTATTACTAATGCTAAAAAAGCAAATGTTGAATATTTCCAATTCCCTGGTGATCCTCAAAATGTATTATTAAATCCTGTTTGTGGTTCTTTCATTACCATGAACCCTGGTTATGCTGGTCGTCAAGAATTACCTGAAAACTTAAAAGCTTTATTCCGTGGTGTAGCTATGATGGTTCCCGATCGTGAAATTATTATGAAAGTTAAATTATGTTCGGTTGGTTATTCGGATTTCACTTTATTAGCTCGTAAATTCTTCATTTGTTATCAATTATGTGAACAACAATTATCAAAACAAAAACACTACGATTTTGGTTTACGTAATATTTTATCCGTTTTACGTACTGCTGGTGCTACTAAACGTGATAATATTCAAGCTAATGAAGAAATTTTACTTTATCGTACTTTACGTGATATGAATTTATCTAAATTCGTCGCTCAAGATGTACCTCTTTTCTTATCTATGTTAGCCGATCTTTTCCCTAAATGTTCTGCTCCTGAAAAACGTGAATATCCTACAGTTATGGCTGCTATTAAGAAAACGGTTGATGATAATAAATTAGTTTTACATGATACTTGGGTTGGTAAAGTTATTCAATTACATGAAACTTGTTTAGTTCGTCACGGTATTATGTTAACCGGTCCTGCTGGTGGTGGTAAATCTCGTATTATGGAAAGTTTACAAGCTGCTTTAACTACGGTTGATGGTAAACAAATTCGTTTAGCTCGTTTAAATCCTAAAGCTATTCAAGCTCATGAATTATACGGTCAAACGGATCCTTTATCGGGTGAATGGGTTAAAGGTATTTTTGCTGCTATTTGGGAAAAATACAATAATCGTGATTTACCATATATTACTTGGATTGTTGAAGATGGTCCTGTAGATGCTATTTGGATTGAAGATTTAAATACTGTGTTAGATGATAACAAAATTTTAACTTTAGCAAGTGGGGATCGTATTCCTATGACGGATAACGTTAAAATTATGTTCGAAAATGAATCATTAGCTAATGCTTCACCAGCTACTGTATCTCGTGCTGGTATTATTTTCGTTTCTGATACCGATTTAGATTGGAAACCAGTATTAGAAGCTTGGATTCGTCTTCGTCCTGCTGATTATCAACCAGTATTACGTGAATTATTCTTAAAGATGGTTGGTGATAATACTCCTCTTGATCCTGGTCATGTTTTTGATTTCCTTACTCGTAATTGTTCACCAGTTATGCCTACTACTCGTGTTGGTACAGTTGTTGGTTGGTATAACTTATTCCATACTTTAGTTGAACGATCACAAGATGTTATTGTACCTCCTGCGGTTGATGCTGCTAAATTCCGTTTACAAATTGAACGTATTATGGTATTCTGTGAAGTATGGACTGTTGGTTCTATGCTTGAACCTGAAGATCGTGTTAAATTTGATGCTTATGTACGTAAAATTAGTCCTGATGCTTGTCCTCGTTGTGATCCTGGTGAAACTATTTATGAATGGATGGTTGATGATCGTACTTTAGAATGGGTACGATGGAAACCACCTATTTGGACTTATCCTAATCAAGAAAAATTAGATTTCTCCAATCTTTTAGTACCTACGATGGATTCTACTCGTGCTTTATTCTTACTCGATAATTTACATGGTTATAAAAAACCAGTTTTATTACTTGGTGGTTCAGGTACTGCGAAAACTTCTACAGCCTTAATGTTCTTCGCTACTTTCGATGCTGGTAAACGTTTACTCAAACGTATTAACTTTTCTTCGGCTACTTTACCTGGTATGTTCCAAGAATCGGTTGAAGCTGAATTAGATAAACGTGGTGGTAAATCATTCGGTCCCCCAAATAATAAAAAGATGACCATTTTCGTTGATGATATTTCTATGCCTCTCGTTAATACTTGGGGTGATCAACCTACAAATGAAATTGTTCGTCAAATTATTGAAATGTCGGGTATCTATTTCTTAGATAAAGATAAACGTGGTGATTTCAAAATTTGTGAAGATTTACAATATGTTGCTGCTATGATTCATCCTGGTGGTGGTCGTAACGATATTCCGAATCGTTTAAAACGACAATTCTTCTCTTTCAATCTTGTATTACCAGCTATTCAATCGATCGATGATTTATATGGTCAAATGTTACGTGGTCGTTTCCCAGCTTCCGAATTCTCGAAAGATTGTGTTGATATTGTTTCGAAATTAACTTCTGCTACTATTGAACTTTGGCGTCGTGTTAAAGGTAAAATGTTACCTACTCCGGCTAAATTCCACTATGTGTTCAATATGCGTGAATTAAGTCGTGTTTTCCAAGGTGTATTATTAACTCCTAAAGATACGATTCGTACGGGTGGTTCACAAACTCCGGATACTAATGAATCATTAAATCTTCTTAAATTATGGAAACATGAATGTGCTCGTGTATTCCAAGATAAATTAGCTTCCGATGCTGATAAAGCTTGGTATACAAATACTATGGAAGAAGTTATTGAAGCTGCTTATGGTGCTACTGCTGCAGAAGCTTGTCGTGAAGAATCATTCTTTGTTGATTTCTTCCGTAATGATGTTTTTGATGATGATGATGTATTAGTTGAATTAGCTCCTAAAATTTACGAATGTGGTGGTACATTAGAAAATGTTCGTAATCGTGTTAAAGAATTTATGGGTAAACATAATGAAGAATTCCCTTCTCGTAAATTAGAATTAGTATTATTCGACGATGCTTTACGTCATTTAATTCGTATTTCTCGTATTATTGAAATGCCTCGTGGTTGTGCATTATTAGTAGGGGTTGGTGGTTCTGGTAAACAATCATTAACTCGTTTATCTGCTTATATTGCTCGTAGTAAATTATTCCAAATTACCTTAACTAAAACTTATGGTATTAACAGCTTAAAAGATGACTTAAAAGGTATGTTCGATACTGCTGGTCATTTACGTAAATCTGTTACGTTCCTTTTCACTGAATCCGAAATTAAAGATGAAAACTTCTTAGAATATATTAATTCTATTTTAATGACGGGTGAAGTTGCTGGTTTATTCGCTAAAGATGAAATGATGGGTATGACTGCTGATTTACAACCTGCTTTCTTAAAAGAACGTCCAGGTGCTCCTGATACTCCGGATAACTTAAAACAATTCTTTATTGATTGTGCTCGTGATAATTTACATGTTGTTTTATGTATGTCCCCGGTTAATGCTAAATTCCCTGAACGAGCTCGTAAATTCCCTGGTTTAATTTCGGGTACTACCATTGATTGGTTCTTACCTTGGCCTGAACAAGCTTTAATTGATGTATCGAAAGGTTTCTTACAAGAATATAAAGTAGAAGCTGATGCTAATGTTAAGATTCAATTAATGGAACATATGGGTACCGTACACAATTTAGTCGTTCAAGTTTGTACGGAATACTTTACAGCTATGCGTCGTTATGTATATCAAACTCCTAAATCTTATTTATCTTTCATTGCCAATTATATGGTTGTTTATAAAGATAAATTAGCTATCTTACAACGTAAAGAACAAAATATTAATCGTGGTTTAGAAAAACTTATTAAAGGGGCGGAAGATGTAGAAGCAATGAAAAAAGTATTAGCTCAAGAACAAGTTAAATTACAAAAAGCTACCGATGATACCAATAAAATGTTAGCTTCGTTACAAGTCCAACAAGCTGATGCTGAACAAGAATCAGCAAAAGTAGCTGTTATTAAAGCTGATTGTGAATCTGAAGCTGCTCGTATCGGTAAAGATAAAGCACAATGCGAAGCTGATCTTGCTAAAGCTCAACCTATCGTAGATCGTGCCTTAAAAGCTGTAGATAGTATTAAACCTGCTGATATTAATGAAGTTAAAAAACTCGGTAAACCTTCCGATATTATTCGTTTAGTTTTCGATTGCGTTATCTTATTATTCCAACGTCCTATTGGTATGGCTGTTGCTGCTGAAGTTAACGTTAAAAAACGACAATTTGAATGGATTTCACCTTCGTACGAAATGGCTCAATCCATTATGGGGGATTCACAATTCTTAAAAAATCTTCAATCGTTCAATAAAGATGCGGTTAATGAAGAAACGGTAGAATTAATGAAACCATATACCGATATGGAAGAATTTGATCCGGCTGTTGCTAAATCTGCTTCGAATGCCGCTGAAGGTCTTTGTACTTGGGTTCGTGCGATGGCTGATTATTATTATGCTTCGAAATTCGTTAAACCTAAACTTGAAGCTCTTGCCTTAGCTATGGCTGCTCTCGGTGCTGCTCAAGATGCTCTTGCTAAAGCTGAAGCTCGTGAACGTGAAGTTCTTGCTACATTAAAGACGTTAAAAGAAAATTTTGATCGTCAAATGGCTGAAAAAACCAAACTCGAAGATAACGCTGCTATGTTACAACGTAAACTCGATCAAGCTTCTAGTCTTATCGGTGGTCTCGCTGGTGAACGTGTTCGTTGGGGTGAAGATTCGAAAATGTTTGCGGATACTAAACGTCGTTTATTAGGTGATGTTGCTGTTGCTTGTGCCTTTATTTCTTATGCTGGTCCATTTAACTCTCATTTCCGTCATTATTTAGTAACCGAAAAATTCACCGCCGATTGTCGTCGTCGTGGTGTACCTGTTTCGAAAGATTTAGATATTATTTCTTTCTTAGTTGATATTGGTACAATTGGTGATTGGAATCTTCAAGGATTACCTACCGATCCTTTATCGATTCAAAACGGTATTTTAGTTACTCGTTCTTCTCGTTATCCATTATTAATTGATCCTCAAGGTCAAGCTATTACTTGGTTACGTTCCAAAGAATCCGATAAATTACCTAAAGAACCCGTTACAGCTTTAACTAATCCTAAATTAAAAGATGTAGTTGAATTCTGTATGTCCGAAGGTAAAGCTTTAATTATTGTTGGGGTTGAAGAAACATTAGATCCTTTATTAGATCCTGTTTTAGAAAAACAATATATTGTTCGTGGTAAGAAAAAGATTTGTAAACTCGCTGATACGGAAGTTGAAGTATCGGATGATTTCCAACTTTATTTTATTACTCGTCTCCCCAATCCTCATTTCTCTCCTGAATTACAAGCGAAAACTACCGTTGTTGATTTCACGGTTACGATGAAAGGTCTCGAAGAACAATTACTTGGTCGTGTTATTGCTCGTGAACAAAATGCTCTCGAAAAATTACTTAATCAAGTGCTTGCTGATGCTAATGCGAATACTAAAGCATTATTAGATCTTGATGCTCAACTTCTCGATCGTCTTTCTTCCAATACTGGTAACTTACTTGATGATGATCAATTAGTTGATGTTTTAGCGAATACAAAAGCTAAAGCTGCGGAAGTGAAAGAAAAATTAGCTGCTGCGGAAGAAACCAAAAAGAGTATTTCTGAAAAACGTGAACAATTCCGTCCTGTTGCTACTCGTGGTTCTGTTTTATATTTCTCTATCGTAGAAATGTCCTTAGTGAACGTAATGTACCAAACTTCGCTCGCTCAATTTACGGAATTATTCATGAAATCTATGGATGTTGCTGAAAAAGCGGCATTAGCTTCGAAACGTGTAACCAATATTATTGATGCTATGACTTATATTGTTTATCGTTATGTTAACAAAGGTCTTTATGAACGTGATAAATTATTATTTGTATTTATTATGGCTGTTAAGATTATGGTTACTGCTGGTTTATTAGATTCTGCAGAAGTACAATTATTCTTACGTGGGGGTGCTGCTTTAGATATTGCGAATGTACGTAAAAAACCAACTTGGATTTCGAATGAATCTTGGTTAAACGTTATCGCTCTTTCTGATTCTGTACCATTCTTCAAAACTTTACCAGAAAATATTATTCGTTCCGAAGCTCAATGGCGTCGTTGGTATGAAGATAATGAACCCGAAGCATTACCTATTCCTGATATTGAAGGTAGCTTAAAAGAAAATCGTGAAACTGGTCCTTGGCGTCGTTTAATTTTAATCCGTTCTTTACGTATGGATCGTACCTTATTATGTGTACGTCAATTTGTTCGTGATATGGAAGGATTAGGTGAACGTTATGTTGAACCTGTTACGGATACTATTGAAATGATTTTCGATGAAATGAATGCTTATGTACCAGTTATTTTCTTACTTTCGATTGGTGCTGATCCTACTGATTCTATTGAACAATTAGCCAAGAAAAAGAAAACTTCAGTACAATGTGTATCGTTAGGTGAAGGTCAAGAACCGGTCGCTATGAAAGCCATGTCTGCAGCTGCGGTTAATGGAACTTGGGTATTATTACAAAATTGTGAATTAGGTTTAGATTTAATGGATAAAATGGAAGATTTATTAACCAAAATGCGTGATGCTGTTCATGCTGATTTCCGTTTATTCATTACTGCTTTACCTTCTCCTCAATTCCCTCTTGGTTTATTACAAATGTCTACGAAAGTTACAAATGAACCTCCTGCTGGTATGCGTGCTGGTCTCTTACGTTCGTATACCGTTATGGTTGATCAAGATCGTCTTGAACGTATCGATAGTAATCAATGGCGTCAATTAGTATTTGCCATGTGTTTCTTACATTCAGTTGCTCAAGAACGTCGTAAATTTGGTCCTTTAGGTTGGTGTATTCCTTATGAATATGGTAATGGTGACTTATCAGCTTGTTTATTATTCATTGAAAAACATTTATATCAAGGTGCAGTTTCTTGGCCAACGGTACAATATATTATTGCCGAAGCTCAATATGGTGGTAAAATTACGGATAATATGGATCGTCGTTTATTCAATACCTATACTGCTGCCTGGATTTCTAATGCTGTCTTACAACCTAATTTTGCTTATAATCCTAAAACACCAATCGCTCGTATTCCGAATGATTTCCGTTATACTATTCCGGAAGTTGGTGATTTAGAAGCTTATCGTAAATTTATTTCTAGTTTCCCCGAAATTGATTCACCAGAAATTTATGGTTTACATCCTAATGCTGATTTAACTTTCCGTGTTAAAGAAGTTAATGCTTTACTTGCTACTATGGCAGAAACACAACCTAAATCATCGGGTGGTAGTGGTGGTAAAAGTTTAGATGATGTCGTTAAAGAAAAAGCGATTGAATTATTAGGACAATTACCCGAAGATTATATTGAAGAAGATTATAAAGCCAAGATTCGTAAACTTGGTGGTTTAACTGAACCTCTCAATATTTTCTTATTCCAAGAAATTCAACGTCTCCAAGCTGTTATTGGTCGTGTACGTTCTATGTTACAACAAATGGTATTAGCTATTAATGGTGAAGTCGTTATGACGGCTGAATTACTCCAAGCTATGCGTGATATTTATGATGCAAAAGTACCTCGTCCTTGGCTTTATACACCAGGTGGAGATGAATTCTCTTGGTTATTATTATATCTTGGTATTTGGTTTGCGGGCTTAAAAGAACGTGAAGTACAATTAACAGCTTGGTTAACCGGTGGTCGTCCATTAACCTTCTGGATGACCGGTTTTTCCAATCCTCAAGGTTTCTTAACTTCTATGAAACAAGAAGTTACTCGTCTCCATCGTGGTCAATTATGGGCTCTCGATGAAGTTGATTATCATACCGAAGTTACCGATTTTGAACGTGCTGATCAAGTTAAATCTTCACCAAAAGAAGGTGTATATATTCATGGTTTATTTATTGATGGTGCTCGTTGGGATAAAGGTAATGGTACCTTAGCGGAAAGTGAACCCAAAAAATTATTCGCTACTTTACCGGTTTTATATGTTACCGTTATGACTAAATCATTATTAAAAGAAAAACGTGATTCATTAGGTGGTGATCGTGGTTTATATGAAGCAGCTTGTTATCGTTATGCATTACGTAATGATCGTTTCCGTGTATTCCAAGTGACGATTCCTACCAAAAATGCTACTCCTGAACATTGGGTCTTACGGGGTGCAGCATTATTATTATTAACTTCATAAAGTTAAAGAAGAATAAGAATTATATAAAGAAGAATAAAAAAGTTTAGAAATATATATATATAAATAATGAAAGAAAAGAATTGTATGTATTTTGC
>Ga0255266_1000064_pt1 | contig 13878 bp, 2 predicted proteins | sample AtltaT_24_FD_183669 | JGI IMG/M metagenome (GOLD analysis project Ga0255266, IMG submission 183669) | Metatranscriptome of freshwater microbial communities from Altamaha River, Georgia, United States - Atl_Cont_RepB_0h (Metagenome... | ecosystem: Environmental > Aquatic > Freshwater > River...
AAAAATCTCATCACAATGTATCTTTGTATATAATATATAAGAATAGGATTTATGGATTATATATTTCCTTAAATGCCTTTCTTTACTATCCTTAATAAATTATTTATATAAATAATTCATTATCTGTAATTACAACGTAACAACAAAAAAGAATGTTGAAATCATCATCATGTACTTATTGTCGTTGTACATCATGGTTATCAACTATATGTATACTTTTTATATATATATTTCATAATATCCAATGGGTAAACACGCCAATAATTAATTTTGATGAAGAAACTACCGAATATCTTACGGCTAGTCCATATAATCAACCTTCTTCATTATCAACTTCATTTTCTATTTCTTCATTACGGTCAATTGTTGATGTTTCCACACCTTCAATATTATCTTCTTTTGGTTTATCTCCTTCCACTTCATCCATTTTTACATCATGGTTACCATTTACCAGTGATCCTGCATCCATATTTTATATTCCCAATATAACTACTTCGTCATCTACTCTATCTACTGGTCGTCAGTTACAAACGAGTACAGCAGCATACTGGAAACCGTTAGATTGGAGTCCTTGTAGTGTACCATGTGGAGGAGGAATTCAAACACGTTTAGTAGTATGTTGGGCAAATTTAACGCAACGGGAAACGGATGCTTCCGCATGCCCATTATCTCGTCCTACACGTAAACGTACCTGTAATAAATTTTTATGCCCTTCCGTAGATGTTACCGAATTTAGTTGTGATCCGGATGCTATTAATGGTCCCGTTCGTTGTTTACCACAATATATTGGAGGTGGACGATTACAAATACGTATTATGCAAGCATATAATTTACCTACATTAGAAACGTTTACATGGTCGGGACGTAGTGATCCCTATGTAGTCATAAAAATTGGTAATATTGTTCGACAAACAAATTTTGTTATGAATAATGTACGACATCCGATATGGGGAGATACGAACAAATTTCAAAATAAGGCTGCTCCCACTGTCGAAGATCCGTATGCGGATGATGATCCGACACCGGTAACCTCATCTGGTCCCTTAAATGCTGTGGCTCCAGAAGGTGAAGTATTATTTTTTGGTATACAAAATACCTTAACCCCGATAACAATCGAAATATGGGATAGTGATGGTGGTTTTGAAGGTAGTGATGATTTATTATCGGTAATGTACACGAATGTTATTGCCTGTTCTGCTTTTTCCGATTTCTGTGATGAACGAACATGGTTACCGTTAACTATTGGTGATGATTGTTTTCTTAAATATAATAATGAACGTAATGCTACAATGCCGGATCCTTCCAAATCTTGTTTACATATTGAACAATTTATGACTCCGTTTAATTTAACCTTTGAACAACCTTTACCACCGGAAATTGCTAGTACCCGTATTGGTCCTCGTCCTTGGCCCATGAATATTTCCATAGCTAATACGTATGTTACATCGGCTGATAATGTTGCTGATATGTATCGTGAAGGGGGTAAATTAGAAGCTTCATTTCCATTATTTAAACCCGCTTACGGTGGTTTAATCGCTCGTTCGTCCATAAAAGATAATTTATTAGGAGATAATTATTCGACTGCTATTACTGTGAATTATCGTTGTAATGTATATTTATTTCGATTTACTGGTGATGGAATGTTTGAATCAACAGAACCACCTTGGTTACGGGATCCTAACAATGGTTGGACATTAACCTCCGGAGATAATCTTGTAGCATCTCGACCGATAGGTGTATATACACCAAATGGTACTTACCGTGCCTATGTGCGATTTGCTTCTGCATTTTCTACTTTTTATGTTCATGGTCCTACTGCTGGTATTATTGTTTTAAATAATGATACCAAAAATATTACCGAAGCTATACCTGTTAGTAATACAATGTATTTTATTGTCGCGCGACAATGGACGGATGATTATCCTACCGAACGTGCCGCTCCAAAACCATTTGATCGAACAAAATTTTTAGAATTATTACCAATTTTTATAATACCTGAAGTATTTTTATTATTTTTAACGATTCCATTTTGTATATCTATTCAATTTCGATTTGATATGATTGAACCATATTTGGCTACTCGTGTATTACCTCGAACACGTGATGGTCCTAAAGCTAAAGCAGGTGATTCTACTTCTGGTAATTTAACAGTTACGCGAATATTATTACCGACAAATCCGGAACATTTAATTGCTTCAGCATTACTAGAACATCCCGACACTTTACGGGCAGAAAATAGTCGACGTAGGCAGTTACATACTGATGTCCATGCGTTTTATAAACGTACGGTAATATCGGGAGTAGAAGATGCAAGTAAAAAACCTGGAAGTACCGGATCGGCAGTAAATACTTCACGACCACCAAGTACTCCGGCTGTAAAACCATCGGATTCTCCAGATTCAAAATCTACTTCCAAAGCTGCTGCTTTACCTTCCACCAAATCCATGTCCAAAACAAAATCGAAAGCAACCATTCCTCCGACAGAAGATAGAGAGCTTACGGAACGAGAACAAGCAAAAGAGATACTGGAAGAACGTCGTCGACGTCCTAAACATCGTGATGGTAGAGACCGTCAAAGTCGAGCCAAAAGTCGATTAGATTTTGATTATTCTGATTCCGATGAAGAATTAGATCGCAAAATGCGTCATGCTCGGGGTGAAATGTCGGATGACGAAGAAGAACATGAAGAATTAAACGATAGTGATGTAGAAAGTGTGGAAGAAATTAATCCAGAAACAGCAACGAAAATGAAAGCGTCCGAACCAACTTCCATGTTTTCCGATTCCGAAATAAAATCTACCAAAAAATCTACAGAAAATTCTTTTGGAACCCAACGACGGAAAAAAGTACAAAATTTTGCGAATGATACATCCTTTTTTTGCACCATCAGTCGAACAACGACAAGTGGAAGATGGAGCAATTCCGGATAATATTTCAGAGAAAGGTTTTAATTTTTTATTACGGAAAGATCGTATTCATGTTCCACATCCTATACCCGTACCCGAAACTCAAACCGCTTTTCATCGACGATTATTCTGGACTGGTATGTTGGTACGTATGTTATTAATTACTCCTTTTTGTATTAATCTTGCTCATGGTGTAGTTGTATTAACAACATTACAACCTCGAGCCTTAGGAGTAGCTATATTATTATTTGGATCATTAGGATATTTAGGATTTTGGTCGATTGGTCAATTTATTTATAGTGGATATAAACCAAATAAATTTATACTCGATACATTATTACTTATATTAGTAACATCCATAGCATATATGTATATAGCAATTGCTAGTGATCCTATACCCTTTGTAAATCACTTAGCTTCATTTACTGCTGTATCCGCAACCGCAAGTTTTTTACCGATGGTATTATTAATCTTTTTAAATACGGAAGCATTAAGTGATTCTATTGTTGCAATGCAAGGATTATCGAAAGTATTACGACAAGAAGAAGAAGCAGATGCGGAGCGTATTCGTAAAGAAGCTAAAAAGAAATCCGAAGAAACGGGAAAAAATAAGAGTGAATCCTCCTTCGAAATGAAAGCCGCGAAGAAAAAAGCGGAAGAAGCCTCAATCAGTATTACGGCCGCATTAGGAGTACCTCCAGAAGTTGCACCTGCACTAGGAAGTGTATTAGGTACTGCTGCACTAGTGTGTTATGATTATGCCATAGACCCCAATAAATCCGTCATTCCTCCGGAAGTAGACGAAAAAAATAATGCCCCTCCCGAAGAAGAACCTACCGCGATGGGTAAACAACCAAAACAACGTACCGCTAATTTTCGTAATAAAAGTTCTCGACAATTATTTGAAGGTGAAGATGAAAATGAAGAATCGGAAGAACCACCCGATCCAAAAAATACAAAAAATCCGGATAATAAAATTACTCCAGGAGTAGCTGGATTTATGTCGAAAAAAGGTCCCGAATGGGAAAGTGCTTATCGTAAACAATTAGAAGCTCATTTAGGTCATTTAGCGGAAGAAGTATTACAACGTGAAAAGGCTTTAGCTGCTAAATTAGAAGAAGAAAAGAAAGCCAAAGAAGCCGAATATCGTGCCGTAATTGAACAAGCTGCCGCGGCAGCTTTAGCTGATGCTCAACGTAGTAAATTTGCGAAATCAGGGGTATCATTAGGTTTATCGGAACAAGATGATACAATTTTACGATTAACTTCGGTCGCTTCTGCCCCGTGGTTACAACCCCAAGAAGAAGGTTTTACCCGTCCCTTTTCGAATCGTTCACCAACGCATATTTTAGGTAGTTTATTAGGACAACGAGTATTTAGTTTATTAGGTTCTGCTCCAACCGAAGAAATGCAACATGCAGATGGATTTAACGATACCATTAGTTTACATCCTTCGGTAATTAAAAAATTATCCCGAGTATGTATTCTTATTTCGTTTACTATAATGTTAATTCATGCCATTATTGTTGGACTCTTTTTTCCATTATTTTGGTATGATGGGGCGATCACCGCCGCTTCCTTAGCCTTACAAGATTGGACTGCGTATTGTTTAGTGACATCGTTTTTATTAAATCGTGGTCCTGTCTATTTTACATTATTATTAGCATCCTCCCGGGGAGTTATTGTGTGGTACTGTGGTAATACATGGTTCGGTGGTCAAGCATTAGCATATGTTATATGGGGCGTTGCCTTAGGTTATGAAGCTGGTATCCATCGTTTACCGGATATTAGTGCTACTGCATCCGAATTTATTTGTTACTTAGGATTATTCCAATTAGGTAAAGAATATGCGGATGCCGTAACCAAAACCAATGAAGCGGCACGAACGTTTCAAGAAGAAGTTGCGCGATTTTTTGGTGTGGATTTAAAACGTAATTATTTAGCCGAAGAAGAAGCAGCTCGTCGTCGACGAAAAGCACGATTAAAGAAAGGTAAAGCTGCGGATGATGATGATGATGATGACGAAGATGATGAAAATGATGATAAAGATGATCCATATTCTATGCAAAAAGTTAAAGAACGTGAAGTAGCGAAAAAAGAATTAGAAGAAAAAACAAAAACACCATTAGCTAGTCGATATATGTCCAAAGAACGTACTGCTGCTCCAACTAATGCGGATGGTACTACTGCCGAAGGAGCTACTGATTATGGTATTGGACGAAAAGATGAAACCAAAGTTGTTCGTACGGCAGCCGCACGATTATTAAATAGTACAGTTACCCAACCCGGAAAATCGAAAGATAAAGCGGCAGCAGCGGCAGAAGCACGGGCCGCAGCTATTGCCGCAGCATCCAAACGGGTAAATACCAAAACTGCATCCAATAAAAAAGCCAAATCAAATCAAGTTGTACCGATTAATGAAGAAGACAATGGAGGTGGTAATATTGATGCCATGGCGACCACAGCGGAATTACCGGCCGATACGTCGGCGGTAACCATGGCTGCGTATGCTCGTCGGCATCGTAAAATTGCTCGTTCCTTTTTATCGGAAGTTTTACAATGTCGAGAAGCCTGGTCAGCATTATTAGTATTAACGGCAGCTTATATACCCGTGCTTATTGCTTGTATTGCATTTTATGAAGTACAAGTCGCATGGGCGAATGCTCAACCAAAATATGAAGCGGGAATATTTGATTCTGAAGTCGTATATTTAGTACCTTCTATTAATTTATTTGGGGTAGTAACTAAAGTATGGATTGTCGGAATTGCCGCATTAGCAGCAGTTACATTAAATTTATTTATTTCGGCTACAATTACTGCGTTTCGCTTACGTGGAAAAGGTTTATTACCAACTTCCTTTGATATTTTATTACCATTTGTATCTAAACGTAATAAAGATTTACGTCGTATACCTTATCCAGAATTTATGGCTATATTAACCCAATTTACTGGTATGATATACGGTATTGTTTTTTATTTTATTACCAATTCCGGTACGGTATTAGTATTATCCATAACATTATTACCTATATTATCATTAATTGGTTATATTGGTGTAAATTTTGTTGAAAATGGATATAATTTATTACAACCAGGACGATTTCGTCCAAAAATGAGTGTTGCTTATTTATTAGAATTAAATGCTCGCGCTGGTTATCCATTAGCTGATCGTAAATATTTAAATCAATGGCGTAATAAAATTAGTGTGGAAGATGGATACCTGTTACATAAAATAGAATTTGGTCCGGGAGGTCATGGAACAAGTGTGTTTACTCATCCGGTTGCTCGAGGAGAAGGATATACTCCTGGCGCAGATATTACGGCGGTTGATTTATACGGAAATGGTTCTTCATTTGCAAAAGAAAATATGGATTTTATTAATCGTTCGGCGAAAGATGATGAAGCACGACGAAAACATAATGTTCAAGCCAGTGCATCTTTATATGCGCAAAACAAAAATCGACCCAATCCTAAAGATGGTCCTACCGGTGCTGATACATCTACTCCTAATCCTAACGGCGACGAAATAAAAGATGGACAATCTCAACGAGTTGTACAATTACAACAACAAATGTTAAAACGTGGAGAAGGTATATGTTCTTGTTTTTCTCGTTTTTATTATCGTTGGAAATTACGTCAACTAAGTACCGAACACATGAGTTTTATGTCCGCTTTATTTCGTGGTTATTTAACTACTACCGATATTAGTGTTTTATATGCGACAATTAGTTTATTTACATTAGTATTATTAACGGGAGTAATTTGTGCTTTCGCTACCACTTCTCCTATTATTGGTCATTCCTTATGGTTTGGATTTTTTATTGTTTTTACTTCGGCTCCGGTGGTTGCTACGTATGTACAAGTTGCCCATTGGACTCACGATATGTTAGTTCCGATTATCTTTTCGTATATTATGACCGGTGTAGGTATTGGATTAATGTTAGTCGAATTATTTTTATTACAAGGTCCTGATGAACGTACTATTTATGCTACAGCATGTGCAGGTGGATATTGGGGTTTATTAGTGGGTATAATGGGATTTACTAAATGGTCTCGTAATGATTATCGTTTTCAACGTTCGACTATTTATGCAACATTATATTTTTATGTTTCTATGTCGGGAGTCAATTTTGCTATTTATGGATGGACAAATTTTTATGTTGGAGTAGCAGTAAGTTTAGTATTATTTGCGGTATTTACATTACAATTTGGTTTATGGTTATACCATGGATATAATGGGTATATACCTCCAGGTTGGCGTCGATTTGTTTATACAATAATGATTTTAACTACATTAGGCGCCATATTTATTGGTATATCCCAAGATATTAATTTATTTTATTGTTTTTCGGTCGGATTTTTGTTTCTATTATTACGATACGGAGGTCGAGCGATTGTTCGTTTATTATCCTTAGATGAAGATTCTCCTTTAGTATGTGGACCATTAATTTTTCCTTTATTTTCTTACGACATTGATTCTGGTCAACCTCGTAGTGAAGATATTGTGGGAGTTGATGTCGGTAGTAGTATTTTAATTTTATTTAGTTGGGGAATTTTTGCGATGATGTTTGTTGATCCATTGTTTACTGGTGTAAGTATGGTATGTGGAACAATTATGTTGGCCACCATTATTGTCGCCCGTACGAGTATTCATACACCATTATCCATCGGTAGTTTTGCTCCGTATATTGATACAGATGCGGTACGTGGTGCACGTACGATTGCCACAAATACATTTTTCTCTCGACGAGTATTAGCACCGGTCGAAAAAATGTTAAATACCGCGGAAGGTGCATCAGTAATGGATGGATTTTCGAATGCCATGTTATCTGATGCGGCGTACGAAAAAGCCGAGAGAGATCGTGAACGTGCACTGCAAGCCAAAAAACTTGTGCAAGGAGAAACTGGTAAAAATGCGGAAGAAGAAGATGATACAGTAGTGGAAGATGTTACAACTGGTCGTAAACTTCATGTACATTCTGCCAAAGGTGGATTAAAAGCTTTAGATGCGGAAGATATTTTTGCGACATTAAATCGTTCTTTATCTTTCTTAGATCCTTCCCAACGGGATGCGACAACTATTGAATTAGCCTCGCATGGTATCGGAAAAATGAACGCTGGACGGGATACTTGTGCCAAAGGTATGGCCCAAATGGCTTGTATGCAATGGTGTATAAATCGAGCTTGGCCTTGGCAAATACCCGAAAATCAATTTAATAAAGAATTATTTATTAGTTTATTATCTCGATTACAAGTATCGGCGGAAGAAATTGTAAAAACTCATGAACATATAATATCTTCGGTTAATTGTGAATGTATGTGTTTAAGTGCTAGTCGAAAAGCAGAAGAAGTAGAAAAACGATTACAAGTAGAAATACGAAAATATGTTACCCATGCTGCTGCTGAATTAGCTTATTCTAAAGATGTATCTGATTTAGATGATATTGCCGAAACATTAGAAGATGCTGAATTAATGATTCAACCATTAACCGATTTTACACAAGCGATGATTAATGTTATTCGTAAAAAATCATTACTTACAAAAGCCGAAGAACGTCGTAAATTACAAGAAGCTCAAGAATGGTTAGAAAATAATGTTACAAATCCATTATCACCTGGTACATCCAATGCTGCGAATGTTACACCCGCTCGTCCTATTGCCCCTATGCTTGGAGCAATACGTCGAAATGAAATTACTTCTGGTTCGAAATTAAGTGATATAAGTGGTAGTGGTCGACGAGGATTTAGTGCTTCTCCTTCAATAAGAAATTTAAATGCGGAATTAAATCCTTCGGCATCAGTCAAAGCAGAATTAAATAAATTAGTTGCTGGTAGTAATCAAAGTAGTACCCGATCGTTAACTGGATCAACGACTCAAGATGCCAATAAAGCGGTTCCTACGGCTACACCATTACGATCTGTTTCGGCTGGTCCCACCGCAAAATTACAACGAGGAGATACATTACGAGCATTAGAAAAAGTTGCCAAAGCAGCCACAGCTATTAATGCATTCCAAAGTGGTGTTCAAGATAAAAACAAACCCGGAAACCAAGGTAATGCAGCCATAGATGTAAAAAATGCTCGAGAAGCTCGTAAAAAAGGAGGTAATACGAATACGGATCCTACGGGAGCGATGGAAAATGTAGATAATAAATCGAAACCGGTAGCCGTATCAGAAGTTGTGGTAGGACGACGTAAACAAGAAACAGTTAGCGAAACCGTGTATCGTAAGTTTCGAGAATTTATAGGATACTTTATTGGTACTCCCCCCGAAGCCATTCCCCCTCCAATTCAACCTGCATGGCAAGCGGATATTGCGCGTGGAGATGCCCTTGCTTCTGATGAATTTAAACGTACCAAAGCGAAAAAATCGGTTGTATATTATGCTTTAACATCATATTTAGCATACATGGATACGGCTCAATTAGCTTCATTTTTAGTTCATCCTTTATATACACCAATCGATCGTCCCGATCGACCTTGGACATGGAAAGAAGCAATTGCCGATGGATTTATGTTAGGAGATGGTCCGATTGGATTTGTTGTTTTATATGGATTTTTATTTGATATCGTTCGTTTTTTCTTACGGGGTATTAAAAAATGTTGTCGTTTTTGTCAAGGTGATTTTCAAGAAAAACATCATGCAAATCATTTTCGTCGTAAACGAAGTGCAAAAGGTTGGAAGAAAACAAATTTTCCTACCCGTATGTATTCTCGTGATCAAACGGTTGGATGTTGTGGACGACGAGCACCAATTTATGCATCAAATGCTTTACCACCTGAACATGAAATTGATCGACTTGCTCAACAATATAAAGATTATACGGGTCAACCGATACGTATCGTAACTGAACTCGATGATACTATGCGAGTAGAAAATTTTCCGGATACCGAAGCCGATCCATCGATAACATTAACGATTGATGGTACTCCGGTACGTACTGCTCCTCCTGATTTTCATGGTATTACCCAAAAATCCCGTAGTAATTTATTTGGTTTTATTACCCGTGCGAAAGGTTGGATACCTGAACGTATTTCGGGTAAAGAATTACAACGAATTTTTGTAGCGGGAAATACCGATGGAAAGACTAATACGTTTGCTTCTCCAACTCGTGATTCATCCGTTAAAGGAATTTTATCGAATCGTAAAGGAAATAATAATGATTCAGCAGGAGATCCCGTAGATGTATCGGGAACCGAAAACGAATCCAAACCTACAACAGCTCAACGACCCCGTGCTGAATTTCATGTTAGTCGTGATAAACATGGTATTTTAACCGTAAAAGTAGGTACTGATGGTGGTCGTACCTTAGGTATTGAAGAACCAGTTACTCGTGCATCTGCCCCTGTATCGCATACACAAATTTATGCGGGTATTTTAGAAGCACAACGTACAATAGGTATTGAATATTATGAAGAAATACGGGCATTATTACATTTTCAAATGTTATTAGCATCGTATGGTCGAGCTCGTTTACAAAGTCATCGATCTCGTTATCCATATTTTGTTGATATCGTTACCAAAACGTTAAAAACCGCCGGAGCTACATTACCGGTCGATGGTAAACCATTATATAAAGATTTAGTAAATACTGCTTGTTGGTTATCAACCTTAGATACAAAATATCAATTATTATATCGTAAAGTAAAATTTGGTTTTGATACATCTATGCGGTTATTTAAACAGAATCAATTATTATCGTATAAAGCATTAGTTGCTTCAAAAATTCGTCGTGATGCTGAATTAGAACATCGAGCGCATGCCTTTGTCGAAGCGCATAATAATGTAAGTCGGGCTATTGCTTCCACATTACAAGCCAAAGCTGGGGAAGCCGCACATAAACGAGCCCAAAAAGAAGCCGCAGAAATGGTATTAAAACAAGCTGAAGGTACATACATACCGAATAATGATGATGTGACTGCCGTTGGAGAATTAGCAAAATTAGAATCGTTTAATGTATCCGAAATTATGGTAGGTCGTATTTTAGTTCACGAAGTGGAAAAATTAAAAAAGAATTGTAGTTTAGTAGCCGGTGGGCGTATGCGTCCGCATACCTTTGTCGATCCAGATTTCTTACCCGATAATAATACTTCCATTGGTGAATTAAATCCTGCACGATTATCGGAAATGTTATCGCCAGCTTGGCGGTTAGCTCCAGCGTTTAATCGGGAAGCACGATTATTTACATCTGGTAGTGATCCCGATGATGTTATTCAAGGATTTATGTTAAAAGATGGTTGGTTAATGTCGTCGATTGCAATGTTAGCCGCAAGTGGTGGAGTATCCGATAATTCGGTGGATCCTTTAATTGATAATATTTTTATTACGAAACGTGAATCAAATACTGGAGTATACGCTTTACGATTATGTGTTCATGGTCATTGGATAAGTATCTTATTAGATGATTCATTCCCTGTTTTAGGTGATGCATTCCGAGCAGAATGGTCCCGTAAAACACCCAAATGTAAAGGTGCCGCTACAGCCCATGCTCGAGATTTTGGTGAATTATGGGTTCCGTTAATTGAAAAAGCAATGGCAAAATTATACGGTGGATACGGGGAATTAAATCGGGGATATGTAGAACATGGTTTACAAATTTTAACCGGTGCAGAAACAATACGATTACCCTTACAAGTTGTCGTTGATGGACCTTTCCGAGCACGTTTATGGAAAGAAATGGTTCGTAATATTAAAGAATGTGGTTATTTATTAGGTGCGGAAACCTTTGGTGTAGCAGCTGCTATGCATGTACCAACCGATAAAGATAAATTACAAAATCCAACTACAATTATTGGTGCGGATGGTTTACCAATGGTTGATTTATTACCGAATGGCTTAGCACCCGCAAGTGTTTATTTAATATACGATATACAACAAGTTGGTAATCAACGATTGGTCCAATTACGAGAACCACCTTCGGTAAAATCTAATTGGAAAGGTGATTTTTCTGCGACGAGTGAAGCTTGGACATCCCGTTTAATAAGTCAATTAAATTGGAGTGCAATTTCTGATGAAGAAAATCGCACCTTTTGGATGTCGTTTGATGATTTTTGTAATAATTTTCAATCATTATATACTTGTCGAGTTATGGATGGGGAACGATGGTTTCGATTTACAGCAGCCGGAGCATGGTTAGGTCCAACCGCTGCCGGATTATTAAAAGAATTAAACGAACCACCGAAAACGACGACTAATGCGGCATCCTTAGATTCCACAATTACACCAGACAATGAACCACAATCTCCTCCTCAAGGTATTAAACGTCCATCTAAACATAAAAAATATGGTATGTCGGAAATTCATTCGAATCCACAATTTGCTTTAGATATAACGCATTCTACATCTATTTGTATTACTTTACATCAAGCACCATTTGTAGATGAAGGGTCCAAGTCGAATGATACTGTGTTAGATGTTCAACCAGTAACGATTTATATAGTAAATCGCGCGGGTGAAGATGATTCACGATTAGATTTAGCGGCTTATAATGCTCAAGTAAATGCCCAATATATAGAAGCAGCGGGAGAAATACGACAAACTCAACGTGGTTTAAATAGTGGTACCGGGGATATCGCAAATTTTGGTACTACTTTTCATTTACCCACGGATAAAAATATTGTTCCGGATGAGAATATTGATTTTGATGAAGATATGATGGAAACAGGTAAACCAACAACAGATATTACAAATGGTGGGGCAATTGAAGTTGATGATCAACCAAATCAAATGATTAAAGAAAAGAAAGTTAAACGTAATGCAAAAGCTGAACGAATTACGACCGAAAAACATCATAAAGCGCATTTACCACCCCGTGATATGACCGAAGCAGAATTAGAAATTGCTCGATCAGCTTTAGGAAAAGAAACTGGTACAGCTACGTCGTTATGGGATGAAAATATTGTAGCTCCCTTTATGCCAAAATCCGATGGTCGAGTATACGCATTAACATCATCTAATATTGTTGCCACATCTGGTGCACCCGTATCACGGGATACCGTACGTGTATATGCCCATTTACCAGCCGGTCGATATGTTATTTTACCTGCTACATTATACGCTGGTCAAGAAGGAATGTTTGGATTAGTTGTTGAAGCTACATCCGAAGTATCTTTATCCCAATTATGGCCACCCTTAGTATCGTCCAAAGTAGTTGATGCCCACTTAGCCGCAAAACAAGCTTCCGCAGAAGGGAAATTACAAGGTAGTAATGCTCGGGCAGCGGATGCAGCTATTGAAGCGCAAGTAGATAAATTAATGCATGCGTATGGTTTTGGGGAATATATGCGTAAAAAACATGAAAAAGATAATAGTATCCAAGCACAATTATTAAATATATGGAAAATTTTATATGCGGATGTATTCCGAGTCGCGAAATTATCGGTTATTCAATCTATCAGTGCGGTAGAACGTGGATTAGGTATCGGGGGTGATGTTCAATGTTACTCACAAATAAAAACTTTAAAAATGCAAGAAGTACAACATCAATTAGATAATGCCAAAACTTATAATCGTGCATTTGATGAAGCTTTACGGTTAGCTGAAAGTTCACCAGGTGGTGCATCAACAATAATCTATGAACCCGTGAATGATGATGATGAAGTAACCGAAAAATTTATGCAAGATTATGATTTACCGTTATTTCGTCATTGGGGTGATGATGCTATCCATATTAATGAAATAGTGGATGCAAATGAATTAAGTGCTACATTAGTAAATAGTAATACAGGTGAAATTCATACCGATTTAGGACCAAAGAAAAACAACATAGGATCAACTAGAAATGCCCCTACGGTATGGGCAGCTGATAATTCATCATCTTCACGTCCTTCCTCTCGTGGAACATCAAATTTAAACAATCCGCCGATTGTTACGGCCCAAAGTTCGGCAGCTGTCGGATTTGATAATTAAGGTTTATGGTCACTCGGAAACAAAACAGTCGTGAATTTGAAAAAAAATTAAATATCACTATTT
>Ga0255266_1000065_pt1 | contig 13865 bp, 12 predicted proteins | sample AtltaT_24_FD_183669 | JGI IMG/M metagenome (GOLD analysis project Ga0255266, IMG submission 183669) | Metatranscriptome of freshwater microbial communities from Altamaha River, Georgia, United States - Atl_Cont_RepB_0h (Metagenome... | ecosystem: Environmental > Aquatic > Freshwater > River...
CCTGAAAGCCCTGCCCCTCTTTCATCAGTTTTCTGCGCAGGGTCTGCGGGGTCGTGTTGAGGGTGCGGGCGATTTGCTCAAAGGAGAGCAGCGGGTCAGAGAGATCCTTGCGTACCAGTCTCTTGACGCGTTCGGTGTAAGAGGTCTGGTCCCGGTAGGTCAATAACATGCTGGAGGGAGCTCGCCGAAGATACGATTCGACACTACTGGTCAGCTGCAGCACAGGAGTATCCAGCCATTGGGCAGAAAAACGGTAGCCCATGTTTCCATTGACATAAACGACAGGCGCCTGAAATAAACGCATGGCCTCTGTCTGCATTTGAGAGTCATCCTGGCGGTAATGCACCGCCAAGAGAGGAATCCTTTTCTCAATCAGCCAGCAGGCCAGCCCATAACTGAAGAAAAGAAAGACACGCTTGGCATAGCGCTGAGCATCTGTTGGCTGGACATGATCCTGCAACTCACAAAAAGCGATGCCATCCTGTACACGCAGGCGCGGCGTGAAGTCACTGAGCAAAGGGTGAAAATACCTGAAACCCAATCTCAGCGCCTCACCCAAATTGGGCGCATGCGCCAACAGACGACAACAGCTTGCAAAGCTGCCAGGGGGCAAAGGCAGGCTGCAAAGCCCCCAGAGCTCGTCACGCAACTGACGGGTCATCATGATCACCAAGCGCGAATACTGTGTCTGTGTGACGCGGGCACGCGGTTGGTTCATCAAGTCAGGGGATATGCCTGCTTTTTCAAGCAAAGCCAGGATATCGACCCCTCGCAGCCTTGCTCCCTGTAAAATCAGCTGAACCTGGTGAACAGAGATGGTGTTTTTGGGCAGACGAGGAAGGTTATCCAACATTCACGGGGCCTCAACCCAGATAGCTGTTGACCAGATCCTTGCTTTTTAACAGTTCCTGCCCCGTTCCATGTAAGACACACTCACCGTTGCGCAACACAATGGCATGGTCTGCGTATTCGAGTGCCAACATGGCCACCTGCTCCACCAAAATGATGGCGAGCCCCTGTGAGGCGAGTTGTTTGAGCGTTTGCATGATCAGCTTGACGATTTGAGGCGCAAGACCCAGCGAAGGCTCATCCAGCATCAGGACTTGCGGTCGCATCATGAGGCCGCGGGCAACGGCAAGCATTTGCTGCTCGCCACCTGACAAGGCAGTTCCCTGGATGTGCTGGCGCTGGTGCAAAATGGGAAACCGCTCCCACTGTTGCTTCAGCAAGGTCTGTGCGTCATGACTGGAGATACCCGCATTGTTTGCGCCAATCATCATATTGTCCAGTACGCTCAATCCTGGAATGATCTGTCTGCCTTGAGGAATATGAACGAGACCCATCCTGGACAAGACGTGAGCAGGTCGCTTGGCGATCGACTGACCGTTGAACTCGATTTGTCCAGAGTCGACAGGCAACAGCCCAGAGATGGCACGCAGCAAAGATGTTTTGCCTGCACCATTGGCTCCGATGACAGCGACGATCTGACCGGGATCGGCGTTCAGGCTGACATCACGCAAGATCGGGTTGGGGCCAATGTGAGCGAAGATACGTTGCACGCGAATCACGATTGTGCTCCTGTGCCAAGGTAGGCAGTAATCACTTCGGGATCGGCCTGTACCTCGGCCGGGGTTCCCTCAGCGATCAGCTTGCCGAAGTTCAGCACGCTGATACGGTCACAGACCGACATCACAAACTCCATGTTGTGTTCAACCAGCAAGATTGTCATGCCACTGTCTTTGAGACGCTGGATGACATTCGCGATTTCCTTGGCTTCTTGCGCATTCATCCCCGCAATCGGTTCATCCAGCAACAATACCCGGGGTTGTTGTGCGATGGCACGCGCCAGCTCCAAAAGCTTGCGATGACCGTAGGGAAGCTCCGAAGGCGTCCGATCTGCCAGGTGATCAATGCCAAAAAAAGCCAGGATCTCCATGGCCAGGCGCCTTTCGCCGACTTCGATCGGTTGACCGAGCAACCATTTGAGGAAATTGCGACCAAGGCCATGCTGGCTTTGCACACCAAGCAAGACATTGTCGAGCACGCTCACCCCTTCGATCAGCTGCAGGTTTTGAAACGTTCTGGCCATTCCCATCCGCGCGCGGGTGGCAACGTCTTTACCGGAGAGATTCTCTGAGCCCAGATAAACCGAACCTTCGTCGGGTTGGTAAATGCCAGCCACCATGTTGATCACTGTTGACTTGCCCGCACCGTTAGGGCCAATCAATCCATGCACTCGCCCGGATGCCACCTCAATCGAGACCTGATCCACGGCCTTGAGGCCGCTGTAGCTTTTACTGATGCCTTTGATCGAGATTGACGTGCTGTCATTGTGCAATCGGGTCAGCATGGCTTTTGCTTGGTTAGCAGTCAGATCATGATGCGCAAGCGACTCCGACCGTGATGGATCCGGCTTGCGGCCAAGCTTGGCCAACAAATCGTCCAATATGCCTGCAGCACCCTTGGGAAATGCCAACAAGACCACCAACAAAATCGAGCCGTAGACCAGCAATCCATACTTGTCGATGCCAGCAATCAGCTCGACGATACCGAGCAAAATCAGGGTGCCCAACAATGGTCCGGATTTGGTGCCGAGCCCACCCACTACCGCTGCGATCAATAACGCCACACTCAGCCTGACTGAAAAGGCGTCACTGCCCACGTATCCGGACTGGTGGGCAAAAAAAGTTCCGCCCAGGCCTGCCAATGCAGCAGCAAAACCAAAAATCACGGCTTTCCAGCGGCTGACATTCACCCCGACTGAGGCGGCAAACACTTCTGACTCACGGATGGCTCTCAGGTTTCGCCCTGCCCTGGTGTCATTGATGTAGTCCGCAATCAGCTGGACAAACAGAAGAGCCAACCCTGATAGGTAAAACAGGATGGTTGGAGCGGGAATCCATGACATATTCTCAAACTGAGGAATCCCCATCAGGCCCATGGTGCCTCCTGTCAATCCCACCCAGCGCTGAGCCAGGATGTCCAGGACATAGCCCACGGCCAAGGTCGTCATGGCCAAATACAAGCCTCGCGTGCGCAAGGCAAACACACCGACCAATGCACCGCCGACCGCAGCAATCACGGTGCCAAACAGGATGGACAAGGGAAGAGGCCAACCCAGCTTGAGCGCCGTCAACGCAGATCCATAGGCACCCAGGGCATAAAAGCCTGCCTGCCCCAGTGACATTTGGCCTGAAAGGCCAAGCAACAAGTTCAGGCCGATGACAGCAATTGCCGTATAGAAAAAAGTTTGCGCAAGAAAAACGTAAAAACCATTGATGGGCAGCCAAGGCCAAACGGCCATCACGACCAAACCAATCAAATATACATAGCGGTTGCGCTTGACGCCCGCAGCAGGATGATTAGCGAACATCGGCCTGCCTCTCAGAGAAAAGTCCAGAGGGCTTGATGGCGATGATCAACAAGGCTGCCAGCAAGGGATAGAGGTCACCGAAGCTTGAGTCAATGTAATTGGATGCCGATTCAAACACGCCAAACAAGATGCCACCCACCAAAATGCCGACTGGGTTGGCAAACCCCCCGATCGCCGCCACGATGAGTGCCTTGATCGTAAAAACAAGACCCATGTGTGGATTGATCGTCACCAGTGGTCCAATCAAAATTCCGCCAACCGCCGCGAGGATGGACGCCAAGACAAACACGCCCACTTTCACAAGCTGCATGTTGATGCCGAGCAGCTGTGCCGCCTCGGGGTTGAATGCGACAGCCTGGATGCTTTTGCCCCACTTGGTATGAAACATGAACCCGTAAAACATGAACACAATGATGGCCGCAGCAAAGATGATCAGGATCTCCTCCAAAAATAGACCCGCACCCATCACCTGGATCACATGGTCTCTTTGCGAGCTGAACAAGGGTGGTGAGTACTGAGAGGTTTTGCCAAACAAGATCTCGATCACGTTTTGAACAATCAGGGCAATGCCAGCCGTGGTCAGAATCCAGGAAAAAGCCCCAATCTTCAGTGTCTTTTTCCGCTCCAATGGCCGAATCGCAATCCGGTCAAGCAACCACCCCATCACAGCCAGCACCAGCAATGTCAACAAGACACAAACGATGAGAGGCAAGCCTGCTGCGCGCGTGGCGAGCATGACAAACGTGCCAACCATCAAAAAGTCTCCTTGTCCAAAGTTGACCTTATGCGTTGTCAAATGTGTGATGTAAAGGCCTAGCGCCACGATCACATAGATCGCGCCCATGGCAAGGCCGCCAGATACCAGCTGGATGAGGTTGGTCAGTTGCATGGTCAGTTCAACTTGTTAACAACACCGTTTTTCCAGACGCCCAGGAAAACGTGTTCCTGATCCAGGCACTCGTGGTCAGTGGCGCTGAAGGGCTTGGCTGGAGTCGCAGAAATGGCTTGAATGCCATCGATGTTTTCCAGGGCATCGCGGATGGCCTTAGGATCGGACTTGCCAACCTGGTCAACCGCCTTGAACACCACTTGTCCGGCGTCATAGCCCAACGCCGCCAGAACTGGCCAACGATAGTCTTTGCCGTATTCCTTCTTCATTCTCTCGTCAAATGCTTTGGCACGAGGAGAATTGATGTCAAGCGCCTGCCCCATCACTGTGCCCTCGATCGCATCCTTACCCACGATCTCCAGCACTTTTTGTGAGGAGAGTCCCCAGTTGCCTGCCACAACGGGCTTGTAATTCAGGCGTGGCATCGGGCGAAACGGAAGCTCGAATGACTCGTGGAAATTCAGCACAAGATCGGCCTGCGCATCCTTGAGCTTGACCATTTGAGGGGTCAGGTCGTTGACACCTGGCGCGGCAGCCTCGATGGCCACGAGCGTGACACCTCTGGCCTTCAAACCATCCTGAATCTCTTTGGCGGCAAAGTTTCCATACCCTGTCGTGGAATGAATCAAGCCGATCCGCTTGAAGTTTTTCACGCCCCAGTCCAGCATCTTGTCGATCTGGTATTTTTCCACCATGGAACAACGGAAGATGTAGCTTGGTTTTTCGTTGATGAATTGCGCGGTAATGTTGGTCGCAATGGACGGACCCGCCACTAGCGGCACACCCGCTTTTTGCATGATGGGAGCCATGGCCAGCACGTTGCCGCTGCTAACGGTTCCAATCACAATCGGCACCCGATCGTTTTGAATCAAGCGTTGCGTCAGCGAGACGGCGCGCTGTGGATTCGCCTCATCGTCGTAGACCACCAACTCGATCTTGGTCTTGCCGCCTTTGGCTTGATAGTCCTTCAGCGCAAGCTTCAGGCCCTGCAGGTAAGACTCTCCAAAGTCAACAATGGCTGGTGGCCCACTGAGCCCCTGGATGACCCCCACCTTCACTTGTGAAAAGGCAGTTGCACTGACAGACAGCGCCAAGGTGGTGCCTGCCACCGCGGTGCCGGCGACTTTTAATGCAGCATTCAGCAAATTTGATTTCATGGTGTCTCCTCGTTTGTGCTGAAAAGCAATGATGAACTGCTTACCTACTCTCCTTTGAATTTGGCTTCTCGTCTCTCCTTGAATGACGTCACACCCTCCTCAAGATCATGTGTCATGGCAACGTCCTTGAACGACCTGGATTCTGCCTTGAGTGCCTCATCCATCGACATGCCCATAGACCGACGTACCATCTCCTTGGCAAACCGATGGGAGAGCGGTGCACGTGATGCCAGCATCTGTGCGTAATCCATGGATTTGGCCATCAATTCATTCTGTTCGTAAATGCGGTTGACTAAGCCGATCCGATAGGCGTGATCTGCCTTGACCCGCTCGCCTGACAGGATGATTTCCATGGCATGTCCCATCCCGATGATTTGCGGCAAGCGGATGAGACCACCATCGCAGGCGTGAAAACCCCACTTCGCATCCTGCAGGGCAAACTCAGCATTGGGTGAGCAAAAGCGGATGTCGCATGCCAAGGCGAGCTCGAAACCACCCGAGATGGCAAAACCGTTGATCGCCGCCAGAATAGGCTTGTCGATATCCAAATTGCGTGTGATGCCACCAAATCCAGGCCCATTGGTGTATTTTTTTCTAAAGACAGGTGCAGGGGAGCGTGCAAAATTCAGGGTGTAGGTCTTGAGGTCAGCGCCAGCGCAAAACGCTTTGTCTCCTGCGCCAGTCACGACGGCAACACGTGCATCGTCATCCGCGTCAAACTCATGCCAGATTTCCACCATTTCATCATTGGCCTCGAGGTCCAATGAATTCATCTTGTCTGGACGATTGATCTGGATCAGCCTGACGTGTCCATGCTTTTCATATACAAAATTGCTCATGACTTGCTTACCTTGAAAATGGGAGTGTGAGTATCATCATCGCGCGTGGCAATCGCAATCACCACATCACCCACTTGATCGCCCTCTTGTGGGATGAAACGTCCTGTCACGCGAAATCCTTCATCCAAGTCCACCACGCCAACGTGGTACATGCCTTCCTCCTTGAAGCGCAAGGGTGGCTTTCTGATGGTGGTCCAGCTCGCCAGTCTGCCCTGACCACTCACCTCAACCGTCTTGAAATCTTTGCCCAGACATGCCGGACAAAGATCGATGCCTGCCGCCTCATGGGCACCACATGCCTGGCACTTCTGAAATCTCAGTGTGATGGATGCCTGCGTCATTCGGCCACCCCCAAGATGTTGACCGTACAAGCCACACCGGTTCCGCCAAGGTTGTGAGTCATGCCAATGTTCGCGCCCTTGACTTGGTTGGGATGTGTTCCGCGAAGCTGTTGAACCACCTCATAGACCTGGCCTATACCCGTCGCACCGACGGGGTGACCTTTTGCCAGCAATCCGCCACTCGGATTGATCGCCACCTCACCCTCAACGGATGTCCTGGACTCCTGGGCCCACTTGGCGCCTTGGCCCCGGGGAATCAGGCCAAGATCCTCACTGTCGATGATCTCCGCCACAGAAAAACAGTCGTGCAGCTCCACCACATTGATGTCTTTTGCCGATAGTCCTGACATCTCATACGCGCGGCGCGCAGCTGTCACGGTGGCATCAAAGGTGCAAAGATCCGCGTGATGGGCAATGCGTGGAGAGCCACTCGTCTGCGCCGAAGCCAGCACCTTGATTTTTGGGAACGCGGAGCCGGACAACAACGATGCCGAGGTCAACAACACAACAGCCGCACCATCACTTGCCGGGCAGCAGTCAAACATCTGGAGTGGATCTGCGATCATCGGGGAGGCTTGAATTTCCTCGACAGACAAGATGGCCCCCATCTGTGCCAATGGGTTCTTCAATCCATTGGCCTTGTTCTTGATGACCACACTAGCCACCTCCTCGCGCGTCAAACCGTACTGGTGCGCGTAGGAGCGCCATGCGAGTCCAAACAAGCCCGGAAAGGTCAATCCACTCGGTCCGTCATGCTCGTTGTCCATGGCGCAATTGAGGGCAGAGGTCACCTGGGCCGTCGAAGCATGACTCATTTTTTCGACTCCGACCACGAGAACGGCGTCACACATCCCGGCTGCAATCGCCATCCAGGCATGTCGAAACGCAATCCCTCCAGAAGCACACGCACCCTCCACTTTGGTGCATGGAATGTTCCCTGGCAAACCGACACGCTCAGCCACAATCCCTGCCAACACCTCTTTGCCGTTGAGCGGCCCACTGATGAAGTTGCCGAGATAAAGCGCCCCAATTCGGGTTCGGTCGACGCCAGACTCCAGGATGGCTTGGGCAGCCGCATTCGCAGCCAACCCCTCAATCGAGACATCCGGGTGCTTGCCAAAACTGGTGGACCCCACACCAGCAACGAAGACTTCTCGCATCGTGTCTCTCCTTAGCTTAGTTTTTTTCTCAGCTCTGTCTTGAGAATTTTCCCGTAGTTGTTTTTAGGCAAGCTTTGCTCAAAGATGTATTGGCGCGGACGCTTGAATCGGGCGATGTTGTCCAGGCAAAGCTGGTCCAGCTCTTCGGCCGTGATCGTTTCACCCGTTTTCGTCACCACAAAGGCGACGGGCTCTTCACCCACATCGTGGTGCGGTCGTCCCACCACAGACACCTCGACCACGGATGGATGCTTGAGCAGCACCTCCTCGATTTCACGGGGATAGATATTGCTGCCTCCACGGATGATCATGTCCTTGGATCGGTCTCTGAGGGTCAGGTAGCCACGCTCATCGAGCGTGCCAATGTCGCCAGTCCACAGCCATCCATCCCGCAAGGCAGACTGGGTTGCTTTTTCATTTCCCCAATATCCACTCATCACCGTGTCACTTCGGGTGATGACTTCACCTAGCTCACCCAGCGGAACATCGTTGCCGTGGTCATCCACCACTCGGACCTCCACACCGGTGCGAGCGGTTCCGCAAGAAGACAGTCGAGCCTGATGGGCAGAGCCTAAGTCTCCCTCATGCTCAAGCTTGCTCAGTCCCGTGATGGTCATGGGACTTTCGCCCTGACCATACAGTTGGTAGAGCCTGGGACCAAAGATTTCGATCGCCTTGATGAGATCACTCAAATACATCGGGCTGCCGCCGTAAAAGGCGGTTCTGAGGTTGCCGGCAGGATCTTTGATACCCTTGGACGCATGGATAAGCCGTGTGAGCATCGTCGGAGCGGCAAAGAGTGACACCTGCTTGTATTGTTTCAATACTTCAAACACGGAATCCGTATTGAAGCCAGGCTCAATGACCTGATGGCCACCTCCGAATAGATGCGGCAGCGAATACAGCCCAGATCCGTGAGACAGAGGCGCACAATGAAACATCGTTTCGCCGGGCAAAATCTGGTCGATGTCGGCTGCATATTGGAGTGACATCATCATCAAGTTGCGATGAGACAGCATCGCGCCTTTGGGGACACCGGTTGTCCCACTGGTGTAGAAAATCCAGGCAAGATCGGTTGGCGAGACGGATTGGCACACCATGGGTGATGCCCGCATGCAGCGCGCGTACTCATCACTTTCCACCTGCACCAGACGTGGCGTATCGGGCAGGTCTGACAAGGCATCTACCAAGCCATCGAGCTGCCCCTGGCTGGTCATGATGACCTTGGCGCGTGAGTCTGCTGCAATGAAACGCACCTCTTTGGGATGGAGCTTGGCATTGGTTGGCACGGCCACCAAGCCAGCAACCCAGCAAGCGAACAACAGCTCCAGAAACTCCCTGCGGTTTTCCATGTACAGGATGACACGGTCATTCCTTTTCAGGTCAAACACGCTGACCATGCCTGCTGCCAGGCACTGAATCCTGTGAACAAACTGTCCGAAGTTCAGCGAGCCTTGCGCGTCAGTGATCGCCAGCAAATCGGGATGGCTGCGTGCCTTGTTGAGCAACGGTGCTGCGATGTTCATTTGTCTCCCCAGTGTTCATGTCTTTATCTTTTCATTTTTTTATCTTATTTTTAAAACAAAAAAGAACATCCTGAATCACGGATGTTCTTGTCAAATTACACTGCTTGTTTAACGCAGTCAACGAATGCTTATTTCTTCTTCCCACAGGCAAAGTCTTTCAGGTTCTGTTCAACGCTGCGTGGATTGATGTCCTGCCAATCGTTGTAGACCTTGCGATTGTTGATGATAGTGCCACGGGCCATGCGTTCAGCATAAAAATCGATCGTATAGACACGCACCCGGTTGTCACGGCAGTTGTATTGTGCCTTGATAACGGCGGAATGAAACACCTCGCCCTCATCATTGCGCCGGCGCTGCTTGTAATCCAGCATTTCTGCCACGTTGACAAAAATATCCATGCGAACAATTTCGTCTTTGTTCGTGTAGGTCACAACACTCTTGTCTTCGTAAAGGTTATGCCACTGGGCAAATGCAGAGGGGGAACAGATCACCAGTGTCAACGACAACATTTGCAACCATCTTTTCATGATCCAAGCTCCCGGGGGTCAATACTTGTTTCTGTACTATGATCAGTCACTGAAATTTAACTTAAAGACGGAACTTTTAAAAAACTTCCCAGTTTTCATTTGAATTCACCACCGCAAAATCTCAACCCTTTGGTTAAGTTATTTTTACCCCATGCCCAGCTCATCCAAACAGGCACTAACACTTTCCGCTTTTTTTCACGCTCCTGTTTGCCGCTTTTGTCATGGGATCCAACCATGTAGCTGCCAGAATCGCCATCGATGATGGTCTGGGAGTGATCACAGCAGTCATGGTACGCAGTGTGTTCACCGCAACGGTACTGACGATTGTTCTGGCCCTGCGGATGAAGGCAATCGCGTTTACCACCCGGCAAAAATACTTCCTGGTGCTGATTGCTGCGTTGATCGCCCTGCAGAGCATGTTGTTATATGCCGCGATCTCCAGCATGCCGGTGTCACTGGGTCTCGTGGTGTTCAACACCTACCCAGTATTGACTGCGCTCTGGGGTTGGACCCTGTTCCGCACCCCCCCAGAGAAAATCATCCTGATTGCATCACCCATTCTGCTGATTGGTCTGTCTTTGGCGCTTGGCGTGGTGGACATGATCACCAGTGAGCAAGGCCTTCAAGTCTCCACGCTGTTCCCGGGGATGTTGTACGCACTGGGATCTGCCACCACATTCGGCCTTGCCTTGGTACTGACGCAGCGCGAGACGCTCGCAGTCGATCCACTGGCCCGGACCGCCATCTCCATGTGGCTCGTTGCCTTCATCACGATGTGCATCACCCAGTTGACGGGTGGATTTCAATGGCCAAACACGATGACAGGCTGGGGAGGCACCCTGGCGCTCGCGATGTTCTTTGCGACCGGATTTACCATCGTCTTTGCGCTGATCCCCAAACTCGGGCTCGGCAACACCGCCATCATGAACATGGAGCCGATTTTTGCGTTGATCCTGGCCTGGCTGCTGCTGAATCAGTCCGTCTCCATGACACAGCTAGTGGGTGCATGCATCGTGGTGGGGACAGTGATTGCGCTTGGCATGAGAAAAAAACGATAGTCTGTCGTGTTGAAGGACAGACTACTTTGGCCCTATCAAAAATCAACCTTGCACAATCACTGTGATCATGTAATAGATGAATCCAGCCATCAGTGCAGAGGCTGGCACGGTGATGACCCACGCGGCAATGATTTTTTTGACGGCTGAGCGCTGAACCAGCTCATTTTTGTAGGCCCGGCGCATTTTTTTGTACTCTTTTTTGGTCAAGTTCAACTCAGCGGCACTTTGCTTGAGACGCTCAAACATCGCCTGCTTGGTTTGCTGATCCGCAGCAGCAAAGTCACGCAAAAACTTCTCAACAACCTCCTTGTCGCTACCCAAATGGTGCATGCGAATTTGCTCGATCATCTTGTCGTAGTTTGACTTGAGGTGCTCGCGCAAGAAACCTACGCCAAAAATCCCACCAATGGCGATGTGGGTCGAGCTCACTGGCAAGCCAAGCTGAGAGGCCAAGATCACCGTCAAGGCAGCAGACATGGCGATACAAAAAGCCCGCATCTGATCCAGCTCGGTGATCTCTCCGCCGACTGTTCGAATGAGCTTGGGTCCATAAAGTGACAAGCCGATTGCAATTCCCAGTGCCCCAATCATCATCACCCACATCGGCACTGAGGCGGTATTGCTCCCGCCCCCATCAAGCACGGTGTCTGCAATTGCCGCAAGCGGCCCAATCGCATTGGCAACATCATTCGCACCATGGGCAAAACTCAGCAGTGCGGCGGCGAAGATCAATGGTGCCGTAAAGAGTGCATTGATCGCCGTTTTTGTGTTGGCCATCGTCTCGGCCTTGCGGCGGATGACCTGGCGCATGATCAGCCAGACAACCAAGCCAAGCCCCAGCCCCAACAACAATGCGGTCGTGAAACTCACGGGAACCACACGGGACAATCCCTTGAGCAGCAGGTAGGTGCAAAAAGCAAACGCCATGATGCCAATCAAAATCGGAACCGTTCTGGTGGCGGCCTCCACCATGTCGGACTTGTAGGTGATGGCGCGCTTGATCCAGAACAGAAAACCAGCCGCAACCAGCCCACCCATCACAGGAGAGATCACCCAGCTTGCCACAATCCCTGACATCGTCGACCAGTTGGCAGCCTGCATGCCACCAGCAGCAATACCCGCGCCCAGAACCGCCCCCACAATCGAATGGGTGGTGGACACAGGCGCACCAACCGCAGTGGCAAAGTTGAGCCAGAGCGCACCCGCCAGTAGGCTGGCCGTCATGACCCAAATGAAGTGATCACTGTCAGGAATGAATTTTGCGTCAATGATGTTTCCACGAATGGTGGCCACCACCTCCGCCCCCCCGATCAAGGCTCCCATCACCTCAAAAATGGCAGCGATGATGATAGCGCCTGTCATGGTGATGGAGCGCGACCCGACTGCCGGGCCCACGTTGTTGGCCACATCGTTGGCACCGATGTTCATCGCCATGTAACCGCCGATCATCGAGGCGACCACCAGCATGATCCCCTGCGGGCTAGTCAAGCCCATTCCCTGGCTGGTGTAGATCATAATCATGACCACAAACATCAGCCCCATGCCGAACCGGAAAAACTCTTTTTGACTGCGCTTGGCAACTTTTTTGATGTCGGTCAAATCTTTGTTCGGCATAAAAACTCAATAGAGGCTTGTCGGAATGAAAACGATTCAAATATTCGGAAAAGAATCAGTGATCAGCTTGTATTTGACATGAAATATGATCATAACGAACAAAGCCAAAAGCATGAAATTCAAGCTAAATTCGGTAGATTAGCCAAACAAAGACAATATCAGAGACAAAACACATGGATTTCACCGAACGTCGCAGGCAATTACGCAAGATTCTTGAACAGACTGGCCCTCTTCTGGTTCCAGGCTGCCATGATGCACTCAGCGCACGCCAGGTTGAGGCTGCTGGATTTCCAGTGCTTTATATCGGCAGTTATGCCACCTCGGCGAGTCGACTCGGACTAGCTGATGCTGGTGTCGCGGACCTGACTGAAACCGTGGAACATGCTCGGTCTGTCGTCAATAGCGTCGGGATTCCAGTGCTGGCCGATGCCGAAAACGGGTTTCATCATGCGGCCAACATCTGGCGCACGATTCATGCCTTTGAACATGCTGGCATATCGGGCATCCATATCGAGGACCATGAGTTTGGCAAGCACACGGACGCAGCGTTCGTCCTTCTGCCCAAGGAGGAAATGGCTCAAAAAATCCGCGCGGCTGTCGACGCGCGTCGTGACCCCAATTTTCTGATCATTGCCCGCACAGATTGCTACTGGGCCTGGCAAGATGCCAATGAGGTAGTCAATCGATTGAACGCCTATCTGGAGGCTGGTGCTGACATGGTGTTCCCATCGGGGATTCCGGCCAATGAACTGGCCAAGATCCGGTCTCAGATCAAGGGAAAGGTCATGATCACAAACCAGGCCAGTCAAAGCCTGGCTGATGAAGATGCGGCAGGTGTCAATGTATCCCTCTATTATGGTTTCACACTCTACGCAGCCTTCCAGGGTGTCAAGGACGCGCTGGATCAACTGAAAAACACTCAACAGAATCGCTCCGTGGTCAATCTTGGCACGAATGTCCAGGCATTCGAAGACTTCATGGATTACACGGGGTTTGTGGCCCGTGCCAAAAAATACGGACTGGTCAAATAACGTGGACTCACTCGGAACAGCTTACAAAGCCTTGGTGATCGGATCCTCTGGCACGATTGGCCAAGCATTTGTGCACACACTTCAACAGGATCCGAACTGTCATCAAGTCACGCCTTTGTCGCGCGCATCGCACCCAGGCTTCAAGCTCGAATCCGAAACAGGGATCGCTGAAGCAGCCGCGACACTCAAAGACGTGGGCCCGTTTGATCTGATCATCGACGCAACAGGCGCGTTGACGATTGATGGGCAAGGTCCCGAAAAGCAGATCGGCGCGCTCAATGCGGAGAGACTTGCAAGGACCTTTGAAGTCAACGCCATCGGACCGGCTTTGTTGATCAAGCACTTTTCAC
>Ga0255266_1000068_pt1 | contig 13631 bp, 14 predicted proteins | sample AtltaT_24_FD_183669 | JGI IMG/M metagenome (GOLD analysis project Ga0255266, IMG submission 183669) | Metatranscriptome of freshwater microbial communities from Altamaha River, Georgia, United States - Atl_Cont_RepB_0h (Metagenome... | ecosystem: Environmental > Aquatic > Freshwater > River...
CTAACACGGCCCTCTAGCTCATGCTTGGTTAGAGCAGCGGACTCATAATCCGTTGGTGCTCGGTTCGACTCCGAGGGGGGCCACCACCATTCAATGGTACATACTGTACTGACTCCGAATGACTGGTCATCGACCAATTGTTCCTGTTACGATCGATTTTTTGGATTCGGGAATGGCGATGAAAAGCGTAGACTTGAATTGCGACATGGGCGAGGGTTTTGGAGCCTATGAAATCGGCTGCGACGATGACATGTTGGAAATCGTTTCGAGCATGAATCTGGCTTGTGGCTTTCATGCAGGTGATTTCTCGATCATGTCCCGATTGAGCAAAAAAAGCGGGGCAGATGGGCGTGGCAATTGGGGCACACCCTGGATATCCGGATCTCTGGGGCTATGGTCGCCGCAAAATGGTGTTTACCAACGATGAGTTGGAGGCCATTTTCGCCTACCAGATCGGTGCAGCCGCCGCGATGGCCAAGCTGCATGGATTCAAGATGAGCTACATCAAGGCACATGGCGCCATTGCACACTTGGCTGCCGAGGATCCTTCGGTGGGCGAGGTCTATGCGGGCGTTATTCAAAAAATCGATCCATCGTTGACTGTGTTGGCGATGGTCAACACGCCGGTGATCGAGATCCTGAAAAGCAAGGGCATTCGGGTTGCCTATGAAATTTTTGCGGATCGTGGTTACCTCGACAATGGGCGACTCGTGCCACGCGGACAGCCGGGCGCGATGATTCATGACTCTGACGAGGCAGCCTCCCGGATCGTCGACATGGTGAGCAACCAGTGCATCATCTCTCACTCGGGCAAGCGAGTGCCAACACAAATTGACTCGATTTGTGTCCATGGTGATACGCCTGATGCTGCGCCGATTGCCAGAAAGGTTCGTCAAGCCTTGGAAACGGCTGGCTGGTCGATTCGACCATTCAGCTGAAGGCTGTGACAGGGGTGGCGACATCCTCGCCGTGTCCACTGCAGCAGCCAGTCATCAGTGATTCAGGCGAAGCGGCGCTGTTTTTTGACAGTGGTGTGATGCCTGACCACACCCTGCAGGCCAGAATCAGAGAGCTGGCGCTATTGGCGTCAGACATGGAAGGCGTGACGCAAACCCGTCCTGGTGTGGGTAACCTCATGATCTGTTTTGATCCGGAGCGGACCGAAAGACGCACACTGCAGCCCCTGTTGCGACAAGCTTGGGAGCAAACCAAAGGCCATGTTCAACCAGGGCGCTTGATTGAAGTCCCAGTGGAATATGGTGGTGAATCAGGTCCTGATCTGGAACATGTTTCAGAGATCTTGGGGCTGAGTCCAGATGAGGTGATCGCGCTGCACCTGTCAGCCACCTATACGGCAGCCACGGTGGGCGCGTTGCCTGGTTTTCCCTACTTGATGGGGCTGAACCCCAAGCTGTCCCTGGGACGGCGTGACTCACCCAGGCTGAGTGTGCCAGCAGGATCTGTCGTGATTGCGGGTGGTATGTGCGGCATCATCACTCGGCAGTCTGCTTCAGGCTGGCACATCATTGGCAGGACAAGCTTGAACTTGTTTGACCTTGAGCAGACACCACCCAACGCCATTGAGCCTGGTGATGACATTCGTTTTCACCGTGTCATGGGGCAGGGATGCTGACTGTTTTGGAAGGTGGGCCTTTGTCTTCGGTCCAAGACCTTGGCCGAATTGGATTTGAGGGATCTGGAGTAGGTCGAGCCGGCGCAATGGATCCACTGGCCCTTCAGTCCGGCAACATGATGGTGGGTAATCCTGGGAATAAAGCTGCCATTGAGATTTCCTCTCCACCCTTTTCAGTCAAGTTTGACATCGCCACGCGGGTTGCCTTGGTTGGAGGTGATTTTTATGCACAGATCGATGGGAGAGCGTTTCCGCCCTGGTGGTCGACCTGTGTAAAGGCAGGACAAGTCTTGCGAGTATTGCGTGGCAAACGGGGAGGCAAGGCTTACTTGTGTATTGCTGGGGGAGTGAATACCCCTGATGTCCTTGGCTCAAAAAGTACAGATATCAAGGGTGGCTTTGGTGGACACGAGGGCCGCAGGCTGATGAAGGGAGATCAGCTGGCGATTGGCCACCCATGCGATGACATCACGGGATCATTTGGCATTCGTCCACCAACCGACCGCATGAATGCTAGCCAGCAAACAACCGTACGTATGATCCCTGCGGCGGAGTTTGTGATGCTGACCGCACCAAGTCGTGACCATTTTCTTAATTCAAACTGGACCGTATCCCCGAACAGCAACCGTATGGGTTATCGACTGGTTGGCTCTATGCTGAAACTGAAGCAAAAGCTTGAGCTGAGGTCGTATGGCATTACGCCAGGGATCATCCAGCTTCCCCCCGCTGGTCAGCCGATCGTTCAACTTTCCGAGGCAAATACCTTGGGCGGTTACCCAAGGTTGGGTGTCATCATTCAGTCGGACTTGAGGCATCTTGCGCAAGCCCCTGTCGGATCTTTCATCCGATTTGAATTGTGTGATGCGAGCACAGCCGTATCCGCAACTGTCGAGGATCGTCAGTGGTTGGAGCAGACAAACAGGCAGATACACTGGAGAGGGTAATTGTGCTGGCTAAATCGGCCGGCAGGATTGTCAGTATTGGTCAGAATTGAGCTGTATAGGTCAATTAAGATTAAAAAAATTTATTTATCAGTGATGTTGATCGTTGTTCCACTGCAGTCAATAGATACCGAGGTTTGCATTGACGAAACCGTGTTCCAACCCGTTTAACTTGTCTTGGAGCCTGCTGACATGGCACACACCAACATTTCCTCATTGATGACACCTGACGAAGCGCTTCAAAAATTGTTGGATGGCAACAAACGATTTATCCAAGGATTCGATGCGCCAGATTCTTTCAAATATCAGGATGCCAGTATCAGAAAGACGCAGCATCCCTATGCTTGTATTTTGGGTTGCGCTGACTCCAGGGTGAGTCCAGAACACACCTTTGACGAAAGTCATGGCAATTTGTTCGTGACTCGCGTGGCAGGCAACTTTGTCACGCCAGAAATTGTTGCTAGCCTTGAGTATGGCACGAGCGTGTTGGGGGCTTCCGTCATCCTGGTGCTGGGACATAGTGGCTGTGGTGCTGTTCATGCCACCATTGATGCAGTATCGACTCATGCCAAGTTTGATGGACATATTGGACAGCTCATCCAGTCGATCGAGCCCGCAGTGGCAGCATCGAGGCATGCCCATCTGGATACTTGGATGGAGAATGCGGTCGCAGAGAATGTTCGACTCAATGTCCAGCACTTGCGTCAGTCAGAGCCAATCCTTGCAAGCTTGATCAGGGCAGGCAAACTTAAAGTGGTTGGTGGCATTTACAACCTTGAGACTGGCGAGGTGGTTATCCTGGCAGATCGTTGAACCGCTCATTCCTTATCGGCTGGATCGGTCCATGCGATGACATAACTGACCAATCTGCGCATTGATTTGCCATTATGTGCCAGATTGTTTCTTTCGCCTGTACACTCAATGCATGAAATACATCAATAACAGTCTTTTTGCTGTGTTGTGTTTTGTGCTGGTTCTGTTTGGCACTGGTGGTTCTGCTTATGCCCAGACAACGGTGGGTGGCAAGAGTCTGGTTTATGTTGTCCCGGTTAAGGGTGTCATTGACCTGGGTCTTGCCCCGTTCATTCAGCGTGTGCTTGCTGGGGCAAACCAACACCAGGCTTCTGCAGTCATCCTGGATATCAACACCTTGGGTGGCCGGGTAGACGCTGCAGTACAGATTCGCGATGCGCTGCTGGATAGTCCCGTGCGCACGATCGCATTTGTTGACAAGCGCGCGATTTCCGCAGGTGCGCTGATTGCCCTGGCATCCGAAAACATCGTGATGGCGCCTGGCGGTACCATTGGTGCCGCCACACCAATTCAGTCAGGGCGAACTGGCGAGACAGCAGAAACCATTCGAAGACAAGGATGATGGCATCAGCTACAGTCGATGGTAATGAGATTCCTTTTCGTTCGGATCGTCAAGCACTCACTTTGTGCTTTTAAGAAAAATTATTCAACTCTGTTCGTAATTTTTCTCCAGATGCTTTTTCAGAATATTGAGGAACGCCGCGCTTGATGCGTTAAGAGGTCTTCGCGGATGTGTGATGCAAACAACTTGTCGTATAAGTTTGGGTGAGATGATCGGGTATGTTTTAAATTGCGAACGCTCATTTCGATGAGAAATTGTGAGTCTTGGCAAAATAGTGACAAATTGTGTGGTGGAGACCAGTTGCAATATCGTCGCAATTGAGTCTGTTTCAATTCGCGGTGTGAGTGTGATGTCCATTGTGCTTGCCAGCCCATCGATGATCGATCTCAAGCCATGATGTCGAGTCGGCAAAGTCAAGTCCATTGACTCGAGCATTTTCAGTGGAATGTGTTTCGGGAGCTGCTTTTTGAATTTCTTCCCAGTGACGAGCACCAAATCCTCATCGATCAGATGCTCAGATTGCAAACCCATGGGTCTGCGAGGCTTGTTGATGATGGCGGCATCAAGCATGTCAGCGGCTACCCAGTCCGACAGTATGGCGCTGTAACCTTCGGCGGCTGTGACGGTGACTTTGGGGTGTCCGGTGACAAATTCTTGCAAAACGTTTGACAAGACACCTTGGGCGATCGATGAAATGAATCCAATATTTACATGCCCGGTGAGCTCTTTGTCTGTCGTGAGCATTTGTTCACGGGCGCGTGACAAGTCACGGATGATAGGATGATACAAGCTGTACATCCTTCGACCCTCTGAGGTTGCAATCGCACCCTTTTTTTGTACGTTCGAATAATTTCACTTCCAGCTCATTCTCCAGTTTGGAGATTTGCATGCTGAGCGCCGGTTGAACGATGTTCAAGCGTTGAGCCGCTCGAGTCACGGAGCCCTCTTCGTAAAGGCATAAAAAATATTGTATTTGGCGTAATTCCATCAGGCCAATCATCAGATAAGTTGATAATAAAAATAATTTAATATTATTTTTATTAATTGAAAACCCTGCATAAACTCCAACAAGAAATAAGTAGCCCTATATTGGCAGGAGACTAAAATGCAGCGACTTTTAGCAGGATTGTTGTTTCTTTCTCTCGGCATGGTATCTCAAACTGTGCTGGCTAATGCGTCAGCCATCTCTTATCCGGAAAAGCCTGTTCGAATCGTTGTCCCCTATCCACCAGGCGGTTTCAACGATACGCTAGGTCGGTTGATGGCTAATAAGCTGGCAGACAAGCTCGGTCAGCCATTTATTGTTGAAAACAAACCCGGTGCAGGTACCATGATTGGTAGCGCTCTTGTGGCCAAGGCTGCACCGGACGGTTACACGCTTTTGGTTAACCAGTTTCCTTTTGCGGTCAATCCCTGGTTGTATCCTGACATCACTTACGATACCAAAAAGGATTTTGCGCCAGTGATGTTGGCAGGGCGTTCACCCATGGTTCTTGTGGTGAACTCGAAATCACAAATCAATTCCGTGCAAGATTTGCTTAATAAGGCTCGTGCGCAGCCTGGTGCAATCAACTACGGTTCCTCGGGCAGCGGATCCTCCAACCATCTGGCAATGGCGCTTTTTGAGGCGATGTCTGGCATCAAAATGACACAAATCCCCTATAAGGGGAGTACGCCGCTGCTAACTGACTTGGCTGGTGGCAGTGTCGAGGTTGCGTTTGATGCGCTTCCGCATGTCCTACCTTTCATCAAAGGGGGGAAAATTCGCGCGGTGGCTGTTGCAGGTATTCAAAGAGCGGATGCCTTACCGAATGTGCCCACGGTGGACTCCTCTGGGGTGAAAGGCTATGACGTATCTTCCTGGCATGGATTTGTCGCGCCAGCAGGCACTCCTGAGGCAGTCATCGTGAAATTGAACAAAGCTATGAATGAGGTCTTGCAGATGCCGGATGTCAAGGAGGTGTTCAAAGTTCAAGGGGTAACGATCGACGGTGGAACTGCGAAAGCATTTGGAACTTTCATCGACAATCAGCTAGCGCTATGGAAGCGCGTAGTTCAGGATGGCAAGATTGTTGCGAAGTAATGCAATGCATGCAAAGTAGTTGGTGAGTTTTTAACCTCACGATTAGCGACCAATGAATTCATACTGTTGTACGTTTGGCTGAATTGGTTGCTGTTCCCTCCCATCTGTTAACCAAGCCCGTATGAGAAATGGAAAAAAGATCTAGTACCCGTCCAACCGTATGATTGACGATGTCATCCAGGCTTTCTGGTTGTGTATAGAAGGCAGGAATAGGTGGAAAAATGATTCCGCCCATTTCCGTGATTGAAGTCATATTTCTTAAATGAGCAAGATTGAAGGGCGTTTCCCGCGCAAGCAGGACGAGTCTTCGCCTCTCTTTGAGGATCACGTCAGCAGATCGGCTAATGAGGTTATCAGCAAGACCATTCGCGATCGTCGCAACGGTTTTCATCGAACACGGTGCAATAATCATCCCCATGGTCTCAAATGAGCCACTTGAGATTGTGGCGCCAATATCTTTGACGTTATGAACGACATCGGCTAACCCTTCGATATCTTGCCGTTTGATTTTCAGTTCGTGTTGTGCCGTCAGGGCGCCGGAGCTTGAAACAATCAAATGAGTTTCACACGCACCAATTGATCGCAGGGACTCGAGCAGGCGCACACCATAAATACTGCCGCTGGCACCCGTGATCGCAACGATCAACCGGGGTCGATGTTTCAGTGGGCTATACATTAGGCAGCCGCATCATCAAAATTGACATAGCCACGAGATTGAATTTCATCCTCAAGATTCAAGGTATCCTCGCCAGGAATACGTACTTTGGTAAATGTATGATCTTTGTATGAAATTGGTTTGGTGGCGTCGAGTCCCATTTTTGCGCTGATGCCCTGAGCATGGATGGGGATGGATCCACCATCTGACGAACTTTGGTTGACTGTCGTGGATGGGTCTAAAACAGAACCTTGGGCCCCGCTGATGAGGACAAGGTCTTTGTCGGCTTGAAATCGTGTCGCGATGGCCCATTCAATTTGTTGTGGATCATGTACATCCACATCAGTATCCACGACGACAACGTGCTTGATATCGTAGTGGGCACCAAATGCACATAGGATCAAATTTTTGGCTTCACCTTCACGCTGTTTTCTAAATTTGATAAAGAGATGATAGCGGCCGACCCCACCCATCGATAAATGAACATCTTCTACTGTTGGAAAGCTACGCTGCAGATACCCAAGAAATGAGGCTTCGCGAGGAATCGATCCGAGCAATAAATGCTCCATTTCGGCTGGCACGATGGTATGGAAAATCGGCGATTTACGTTGAGTGATGCGATCGACATTGATGATTTCACGAGCCTCGCGTGAGCTGTAGTACTTGGGAAACTCGCCAAAAGGACCTTCCAGCTCTCTAATTGTTGGTGGAATGTGGCCTTCAATGATGATTTCCGCGTTGATGGGGACACGTAGATCGTTGCTGACACATTTGACCACCTTCAGTGCCTGACCGTGCAACGATCCTGCAATCTCAAGCTCGTCATGGTCAATCGGTGTGATCGCCTGGGATGCCAGCATCGTAAGGGGATCAACACCGATCGCAATGGCAACAGGCAGTGCTTGATTGTCAGCTTCAGCCATGCGATAAAAAGCCATCGCATGTCTTGGCAACATCAAAATAGCCATCCGATCTTTGGCATGGACCTGAATACGGTGAATGGATACATTCTGCACTCCAGTCTTTGGGTTGCGCGTAATGAGCAACCCTGCAGTCAGATAAGGACCATTATCATGTTCACTATGTGTGGGAATCGGAAGCTGTTGGTGTAGATTAATTTCCGACAGGATGACCTCTTGACATGGTGCATCCTCTCTGTTGACCTCAACCCATGGTGTTGGGTTCTCTACGGCTTGACGGAACATTTTGAGAAGTTCCGTGCCCGGTACACCCATAGCCTCTGCGATCCATTCGCGCCTTGACATAAAGCCTGACACAACAGGAACAGCATGTCCATCGGGCGATGGAAAATAAACGGCTTTTTTTCCATCAAGCTTTTTGGTGATGGCGGCTAGGTGATGTTTCAGTGGCACATTGGTTCGTGCGATTGCGAGCCGGCCTGTTGACTGCAGGTGGTTGAGCCATTCACGCAGACTTGCTGGCCGAGGACTTGATGTTGAGGGTTGAGTCATTTCAGATCATGATGAAAAAATATTGGATTAGTTCGGCTGGCAGTGGACTAGTTTCACTGCCAGTCTAAGTCTGCCGTTCAAGCACTAGTTGTCAACTATTGAAATCAGATCAAAGGGAAGGGTATAAGTTGTAGTTAGTATAGAAATCACCTATGATCAGTTCAATTAACATTTATTTATTTTTAATATCACTTTTAATGATGATTTAATGATCTTGTTGATCGTCTCCAGGCTGTTTGTGGTGAAGGCTTCATGTGTGCTGCCAGCTATCAAATGAGAAGCGGTGTTCATATTCTCCAAAGGGTTAACACCAATGTGTAGCAAATCTGCGGAAGTCATAATGATGAGCAGATATTTCGAATATTTAATTCGTCATCGGTATGGGACTTGGCAACTTGACTGCCTTTAGTTTTTAGCCGCATTCTCAATGGCATGCTTGGATCATGGAAGGGAGAAGTCAATTGTTCGGTATTGAATTTCTTGGCTTATGTCGATTCCATTAAGACTTTTTCATGGTGACTATGGGCGGGTCGCGTTGCTTCAAATGGACGCACCTTTGGTGTCGCACGCCCATCAGCATTGTCATCTTCTGTTGAAAGCGGCTGGGCCAGATACGGCTTTTCTAGTCAGGGGCAAACTCTGCCCACTGACCGATGACAATGCAGTGTTAATCAACGCTTGGGAAGAACACGCTTACCTTCACGAATTGAAAGGTGAAGCCACCAATACTGTCTTGTTGGCCTTGTACCTAGAGCCGAGTTGGTTGGCAAAATTCAGTCAATTTTTTGCCAACAGCCATCACCCTCATTTTTTCAAGAACTCGTCAACTCGGCTTTCGGACGCACAGAAACAATCCATTGAAAAAGTTGTCATGGAGCTGTGGTGGTCTGACAGCATTTCGAGTGAGCGACTGGAGAACCTTCTGCTTGATTTGACGCTGTCTTTCGTTGATCCAAGAGATGCCATCAATCCTCACTTCATACAATCATCGCATTTGAGTACTTCGTTTATGGATCCAAGAATTCGGCGGGCGATGCAGATGATGAAATCATCGATCGATGCTGCTCACAATCTTGCAGAAGTTGCACAAACAGTGAATCTCTCCAGATCTCATTTTTTTGAGCTTTTCAGACGCTGTTCCGGCCTATCGCCATTGGTTTACGCGAATGTGATCAAGATGGATTTCGCGCTCAACGCGCTGGCTTCTCCCGACGTCAGTTTGATCGACATTGGTGAAGAGTTGGGTTTTTCCGCACAAAGCCATTTCACTCGATTTTTCAAGCAGCATCAGGGAGTCGTGCCTAGTCTGTATCGGCGTCAAATCGAAACCACTGAGATCAAAACAACCGATAAAAAATCAGACGATTTGGTAAATCGACCGACTGTCTCGTGAATCAAAGGTCTTAACGTCGATTGAATTTCATTTTTCATCCCTAGAATCTTCTCTCACAAGTGATGTGTGAGAGAAGAGATTGAGTTTTCCAGATAATCGTCATTTCGAGCGTTATGAAGATGCCGCCCTGTTGAAGGGTGCGGGAAGTTACATTGACGATTGCCCCATCAAGCCTGGTACGTTGTATGCGGCGATACTGCGCTCTCCTTCACCACATGCCAGTATTAAGTCAATCAACATTGACAAGGCAGTTTCGCTTCCAGGCGTACGTGCTGTCCTAACGAGTCAAGACGTTGCCGCTTGGTCAAAGCCTTTGATGGGTGCGGTCAAGTCGGAAATGAAGCAATTTGTGCTGGCTGTTGACCGTGTCAGATATGTTGGCGAACCAATGGCTGTCGTGGTCGCTGAGTCCAGAGCGATTGCCGAAGATGGCGTTGAGCTCATTGATTTTGACTTGGAACCGCTAGCTGCCATCACAGATGTCAAAGAGGCGATTTCATCGGATGCGATCCTTCTGCATGTGGGGACATCCAGCAATTGTGTTTCCGATAGAGTCTTTTCCTACGGTGAACCTGACCGCATATTTGAAAATTCAGCTCATCTCTTTGAACTCGATATTTCTTATCCGAGAAATTCGTGCACGCCAATCGAGACAACTGGTGTCATTGCCGAGTGGATTGAAAACGAAAACGCCTATGAAGTGACATCCAACTTTATGGGGCCGTTCTCACTGCACACTGTCATGGCCGCAGCGTTGGGTGTATCTGGTGTCAAATTACGGCACAAAGTTCCAAAAGATTCGGGAGGCAGTTTTGGTGTCAAACAATCTGCGCTTCCTTATGTTGTATTGACCTGCCTGGCTTCACGAAAAGCGGGAGCGCCTGTCAAGTTCATTGAAGATCGTCTAGAGCACCTAGTCGCAGCGACATCGGCGACGGCGAGAACAACTCATATTCGTGCAGCAGTTGACCAGAACGGCAAAATCCTTGCACTTGATTATGATCAGTTGGAGGATTGTGGCGCGTATCTTCGGGCACCTGAGCCGGCGACGCTATATCGCATGCATGGGTGTTTGACAGGTGCTTACGATATCCCCCACTTGAAAGTTCGAAATAGAGTAATCCTGCTTAATAAAACACCAACAGGATTGGTAAGAGGCTTCGGCGGTCCCCAAGTGTACTTTGCTCTTGAAAGGCTCGTGTTCCAAATCGCGAGGTCATTGGGAAAATCTTATCTGGAAATTGCGGGCTTAAATTACGTCAAAAAGTATCAGTTTCCGTTTAAGGCAGCAGCCGGAGCTGTTCTTGACTCTGGCGACTATGACAAGGCAGTTTCGATTCTCCTCGATTCTCCGGAATATCAGGACATGCTGGATCGCCAGATTCAGGCTAGAAAAAAAGGGAAATGGTACGGAATTGGATATGCATCAATAGTAGAACCGTCAGTATCCAACATGGGTTACATATCGACGGTGCTCAGCCATGAACAGCGTCAAAAATCAGGGCATAAAAACGGCGCTATTGCTTCCGCGACAGTCTCGGTTGACCCAACCGGATCCGTTCTGGTCAACATCGCTTCGGCCCCTGCAGGACAAGGACATCAAACTGTCATCAAACAAATTGTTAGTGAACTGTTTGGTTTGAGCGGCTTGGACGTTGTCGTGAACGTTGACTTTGATACGAACAAAGATGCCTGGTCTGTTGCTGCAGGAAATTATTCCAGCAGATTTGCAGGTGCAGTTGCAGGAACGGTTCATATTGCCGCAACAAGGCTAAAAGAAAGAATCAGCAGCTATGCGGCAACGCTGTTGGAGACCTCAGAAGACTCATTGGTATTTCAGAACGGCTACATCATAAACAAAGATAGTGATGCAAAAATTCTGTTTGCGCGAGCCTGCGGGGCGTTTCACTGGGCACCAGATCTTGTGGCTGCTGCAATTGGCTCCGATCGATCCTTGGCTTTGCGTGAAACAGCTTTTTGGAGTGCATCGACACTGTCCGCTCCTGATTCTCAAGACCATATCAATACGTCCGCAGCGTATGGATTTGTCTTGGATGCATGTGGAATTGAAATCGATCCCATCACTTGCAAGGCGGTCATCGATCGCTACGTTACTGTTCATGATGCTGGAAAGATACTCAATCCGCTTCTTGCAGATGGCCAAATCTACGGTGCGTTTTCACAGGCTGTGGGTGCAGCACTTTTTGAAGAGTTCCAATATTCGAGTGATGGAAACTTTCTGTCAGGCACTTTTGCTGATTATCGAGTGCCAACAGCTGCCGAAGTACCCATTCCAAGTATTAAGCATATGGAATCACCGAGTCCATTTACCCCTTTGGGTGCCAAGGGAATCGGCGAGGGTAACAGTATGAGCACGCCTGTTTGTATCGCCAATGCAATCGCCGACGCAATCAATTATGAGGGGATTCATCTTCCTGCGACGCCACCAAAGATTCACGGCTGGTTGGTTCAGGCTGGTCATTTGAAAGAAGAGCCTACTAGGCAGAAATCAGTTCGTACACACCAAAAAAATATGCCACTTCGGGCCAGTGGAGAGATCAAATTTGGTGTTGAGCCAGGAAAAATTTTTCAAGTACTGCTTGATCCTCAAAGAATCAAGAAAATCATCCCAGGTTGTGAATCCATTTCTCAGAAAAAACAGTCGGGTGACATTGTCTATGAAAGTGTCGCGGTCGTTCGTATCGGGGTAATGAAAGCACGCTTTCACGCAACAATTGTGTTGTCTGACATCAACATTCCTCATGGGTTGACGTTGTCAGGTTATGGAAAAGGTCCATTAGGGTTGGCGGAAGGCGCTGGCGCTGTTGATTTCACAACCATTGGAGGCGTCACCCATCTTTCATATCACTACCAAGCAAGAGTTTCAGGAAAGCTGTCTGCTGTGGGCAGCAGGCTGTTGGAGGGAGCGATTCGATTGGTACTTGATCAACTTTTTAAGGCCTTGGCTCGTGAGGCTGGAGATATTAAAACCGCATCACTTTGGAAAAGACTTGTTGATTGGATTTTAAAAAGGGCGAAACCAGAATGAAAAGCGCTCCTTTTGAAGTGTTTTGTCCAAACAGCCTAGATGCTTTGATTGACCTGTTGGATCGTTACCAGGACGACGCACGAATTCTGGCTGGAGGTCAAACATTGATTCCAATGCTGGCGATGCGTGTTGCATCACCCAGTATTCTGATTGACATCAACCAAGTCATAAACTTCCCGAAGATTTCGGCCGTCAATCAAAGGCTGGAGGTCGGTGCATTGATCCGGCATGCAGAGCTAGAGGAGTTTTTAAAGTCATATCCCGATCACTTGTTGAGCAAAATGGTCCCTTGGGTAGCCCACGCTGCCATCAGAAATCGTGGAACTGTGTGTGGATCCATTTGCCATGCTGATCCAAGTTCAGAGTGGGTACTTGCATTGCTCGTTCTGGACGGTTACATCAATCTGATGAGTAAAAAAAAGAAAAGACGTGTCAAAGCCAAAGATTTCTTTTTGGGGCCTTTGCAGACATGCAAATTAACCGAGGAAGTCGTGGTCAGTGTTGATTTCCACATGGTCATGGATGGGGTTAGATATGGTTTCAGTGAGTATGGGTACCGTCATGGCGATTTTGCAATTGTCTCTGCAGCAGTCGTGAAAGCTGGGAATACATGGACGATTGGCTTTGGAGGGGTCAGCGATATTCCATTGGTGTATGAGCTTGGTGATGTGGATGAGATGGAATGTAAAGAATTTATTGAGAAATTGAGTCATGAAGTCGATGTTCGAGAGGACCCCTCTGCGACAGCAGCCTATCGCCGGTTCTTGATGCGATCTCAAGCGCTGCAGGCCTTGAGTCAAATTATCTAAGGTAAGAACATGACATCCGAATTCAACATTAAACGTATCGACGCCAACGTTCGACAAAAAATTGCCTTGACAGTGAATGGGAAGCTTAGAACGGGCTTTTGTGAATCAAGAACGACATTGGGAGATTTCCTACGACACGAACTGGGTTTGACTGGTACGCATCTGGGCTGTGAGCACGGCGTGTGCGGTGCTTGTACCATCAATGTGGATGGAAAGCCTGA
>Ga0255266_1000069_pt1 | contig 13624 bp, 2 predicted proteins | sample AtltaT_24_FD_183669 | JGI IMG/M metagenome (GOLD analysis project Ga0255266, IMG submission 183669) | Metatranscriptome of freshwater microbial communities from Altamaha River, Georgia, United States - Atl_Cont_RepB_0h (Metagenome... | ecosystem: Environmental > Aquatic > Freshwater > River...
GGACTTAACTCATATGTCATATTTCTCCTTTATAGAGAGGAAGCACAGGTACTTCCTCTCTATATTTATCACTATTTTGTACTTTATCCTTTCTCACCAGTACGTGGATTGGTGAGAAAAGCATCTTCTCCATTACCCCCGCCTTGATTAGTGGATACCGTTCCCGGATTATCAATTGCATCTGCCTCTTTACCAAAAAGTACGACACGCAGTACGTTTTTCCCGTTTACTGTTGTACCGTAGGCAGATAAACTTGATGGTCCTAAATTATCATCTGCGCTTTTCATACCTTCGGCGGTAAACCTGTTTGATTGAAGGTTTAAGGCGGCCATCATATCTGTGTAGCCTTGCGTACCTTCTGGATATAGTGAGAGCGCCATTGCTCGATTTGTGTTGCTCATAACATTTTTTGCTTCTGTATATTTTCCAGCATCAAACAGTATATTTGCTTCCATAAATCCACGCTGATAGTTTGTGGTTGCCGCCATAACCCCTGCCAACTTTGCCGGAACTGCTAGTGCAATTTCCGTGGCAGCGTCACCAAACGAGCGAACCATGTCCTCTTTTGCGCGGGTAAATCCTCTATACGCGTCCGCTAACGTCTGAGCATTTTTAATATTAAAATCTTCTAATTGAGTTACTAGTCCAGAAATAGTACTTTGAGTGCTTTCAAGAATATTTTTACCAGCTTCTCTCCAACTATCTGCCCACAATGGTGCAGTTTTTGTCACTGCCTCAATTTCGTTTGCATTCTGCTGAAGGGCTTGACTATTCTTTTCAAGAGCTACTCTGTTATCTTCGATAGCATCCTGAGCAGAGCGCATTTCTTCTGGGGTTTTTGCCTCGGCCAATCTTTTTTGCAATTCAGGGCCTTGCTGCTCCAGTCGCCGTCGCTCACGTTGTAAATCATCGCGATTACGTAACGCTTGCTCTTTTCGTGCTGCAAAATCTAATTCCTGATTTGCCATCTCGTCAACGTACTTACGGTAGTTCATCTCACGATCTGGACTTCTGCCAAGGTAACCAAGTTGCAATTGAGCGGCGGATTTTTCATCTGTGTTCGTAGCATTATCAAAACGAGCCTGTGCTGCTGCTCTACGTGATCCAAGAAGATCAGTTACTTTTTTCCACGCTGCTTGCTTGACTTCGTAGTTATCCCATGGCACTGCATTGTACTCAGCAAATGCAGTTTGTAGTTCGCTATCCTGCATACCCTCAGGTGTTTTAAGGTACCCTCCAACGTCGGCTTCACCAATATGGGAGGCTTCTTGTTGGCCTTGCTCACGTTTTGCAGTAATGCGAGCTTTTTCAGACGCCGATACGTTTGCACCAACAGCGTTAGTGTAAAACGACGCAGTACCCTGACGCTTCTGCGCTTCAGCCTGCTGTGTTAATTGTAACATATTTCTTGTGTAATTGCGATGAATATCTTCGAGTGTTCGCATACCATTTCGATTTATATCCTCAAGGCTGCGATTATGATTAATATTTGCGTCACGCATACGGAACCCAAACTGAATATTTCTATTTACTAACTCTGTATTTGCTTGCGCGGCTTGCATCGCTACTGACTGCATTGTTGCTGGATTATAAAGCATTTTTGAAGGATCACTTAGCAAATCTTCAGAAAACTTTAATGTTCCACGCGGTCCCATAGTGTATCCCATATTGTATGATGGAGCAATATATCCGGGACCGGAAACACCAAACGTTGTTGGATTGTTATACCCAAAAAGATTGGCGTTATTCATTAACACACGATTTTGCAACGAGCTTTGTACATTAAATCCGCTCATTTGCTGACTTAATTCCAAGAAACCACGAGGGTTTCCTTGAGACAAGTAGGTTGTAAGCATTTCTCCGCCGTCAGCAGCATTCATCATTGTCTGCACAAAATTGCTATACGTCCCTTTAACTTGAATGTTAAACTGACGAGTAATATCTTCTTGCTCTTTGTAAGCTTGAATTTGACTCAAAAGTATTTTTACTGCCTGAGCTTGAGCGTTTCTAATGTTATCGCCCGCACTCTTGTCGTACTCAACTCCGTCTACAAACTGAGATCGATTCAATACTTGCATGGCATTTTGTTCGATGCGTTGGCGCGTGGTTAACTGAGTAAAGTTAGGCATTCCGTAATTGTTTGCCATTAGTGCTTGTACAGACCTATCAGGTGCATTGTATGCAGTAAGCGCATTAACCGCATTAGCATCTGTAAATTGAGTAAACCGCTGCTGTGTAAGTTGATACAGCTTCTCCATACTCTGGTCTGTGTATTCTTTTGCAAATCGTTGAAAATTAGCTCGTGAACTTACAGCGATTAACTGACTATTTACTTCATCTTTTTGACTATCAGATAGGCCGTAGTATGTTTGCTCATCTATAACTCTATTCTGCAATGTACCGAGCATACCTGATTCAAAACGCTCACCGCGAGGTATGTCAGGGCGATAACGCACTTTTATACCATACTCTTGTGCAAATGCTAATTCTTTGGCCATCTCAAATGTGCGAGTAGCAGCCCGATTAAAATTATTAATTTCAGATGCTTTATTTTTTAACAAATCTTCGGCAACTGTATCAGGCGTTCCTGCTGCCTGAGCTGCAGCTGCTCTAGTATTAAGTGCAGTTATCTCTCTAATTGCAGCAAATACTGTGGATTTTTCACCAGTAATTGGATTGTTAACCATTACCTCGTATACGCGTTTTTCTGCTTCGCTTAGACCATTGTATCGCTCACTTATTACTTTATTAGTAGCTTCTAACTCTTGTGCAAACTGAGCAGACTCTGCGTAATAATTTACCTGAGATATAGGGCTTGCGGGGCCGCCTCCGCGGCCTCCTCCGCGACCGAATCGTTGGCCATTTTTCTTCGCTTCTTGATAAAGACGTTCCCTTTCTTTAGCGGCTCCTTCATTGTAAACCTCATCTGCAATCCCTTGGTATACTCGACGCTGTTCAATTTCTGATTCTATGCGATATAACTCACGCTGTTTTGCTGAACTTGTATCGTTTACATCTCTATTATATGCATAACCAAGATACGCCCCGCCTGCAAGACCTGCCGCAATCAAAGCAGGAGCAGCTACAGGAATTGCTGCAGTACCCGCTGATGAAGCAGATCCTCCAAGAAATGTGAATAAACTTGCTATGGGAGATGTAGCAGCTGCAGTACCCGCGGCTGAGTTCAGTGCGAAAAGACCGCCACCCAAAACTGCTCCACCACCAACTCCAAATAACCCAGCAGTACTTAAGTACGTATCACGAAAATACTGACTACGAGCTTCATCCGAAACAATTGGATTTGCTCCTAAACCAAGTAGTGCTGCTTGTTTATTAACTGAGCCTCTTCCTTGATCGGCAGCGGTTTGTTGCAGTATTTCTAGAGCAGCTCTTTTGGTTGCGTCTGATTCATTGTATACTCGTGCATACCCTTGCTGAACAAGTATTGAAGCCAAGTCTACATTATTTGCACTAATATCGCCTATAGTACGGCCGTAAGGGTCTAATCCGCCACGTCTACGCAATCGTAGTTGCTTTCCTGCTAGAAATTTACCGGCTTCTTCGGTTGACTCAGCACCTGCCTCTGTAGCACTTTCTGGAGCGTCGATACCAGCAATACGAACTCTCTCTTCTTTACCTGCTGCATTCCTAACTATGTAGGTGTCTGCGTCAAGCTGTCTAACAAGCGTAACCTTCTCACCGGGATTAGATATGTTTGAATTAAACGTTTTAGTGCTTGCCCGACGGAACGCATCTCGCTCTCGTTGCCTACCTTCAGCAGACGCTGTGTTGTAAAATCCCAACTTTCTACGCTGACCCATAAATTCTTCAGATGTATTAAAGTCGCCATTGGTATCACGCATTGCTTTAAGAATAGCTTCGTCTTGATTCATACCCGCAAGTACATTCAACTGAGCCATTCGTTGCATTTTAAGCTTGTTCGCATCAGTCATATTACCAATCTGTCGGTAAAGTTCGACTGAAGAAAGCTCTCCTGTCACATCCCCATAGCTTCCTGCCTCTGCTATAGTACGATCGTTTGCTTTACTTAACACAATATCAAGTTCTTTGCTGAACGTTGGCGAAAATATATCAAGAGATTTTAACCCAGCTACCGGATTACCTACAATAGAATCGGCATAAGAACGCAATCGTTCATTTACTGCTTTTTGAGTACTACTCGCTTTTACTCGACGAGCGATGGCTGAATCATCACCAAGCACTCCTTCTAATGCCGGAGTCATTAAACCGACGGCAAATGCACTAAACTGCACTTGCAGTGATTCTAATCGTCCAGTCATGCGGTCATATTTAGCGGCCAATGAATTTGCCTGCTCATCAATAAGCTTGTCAGTGACACCCATTTTAGAAAGTAAAAGATCTAAAGACTCAAGCATCTGACCTGCATCCCCAGTATTAATACGGGAAAGCTCGCTGCGGTTGATTTCAAATCTTCTACTAAGTGACGACACATTACCTGACAAAAACTCTTTAAGTGCTATACTTGCGCCACCCATTCCCTGTGCCGGGTCAAACGCCGCAAGTTTACGTGCAACTTGCACTGACTTTCCGACATCAATTCCATATGTGTTTGCAATTGGAATAAACGATGTCATCTCTTCAAGATTCTTTGTAAGCGTACCACCGAACATCGACTGTTGTTTACCTGCTGCTGCAAGTGCTTTTGTGTATGTCTCTGGAGACAACGACAACGCACGAGCAGTTGTTAGAATTCGATCCGCTCGAAGTTGAGGATCACCTACTTGTTGAATCATTTGAGAAATTTGTTGTGGAATTTGAGTTGTGCTCATAACTGTTTGACCAAAGAATTGCAAATCTCTCATTCTGCTCATTGCAAAGAAGAATGGGTCATTAAATGGACTTTGATTTCCAGCTTGTCGTCCTCTTGCAGATGCTGTCTGTAATGCACGAAGTTGTTCTAACGATACATCAACACCTGTTTCAGATTTTACTCTTTTTTGCAAATTACGCACTTCTTCTTCACTTGCAGTATCTAAAACTACTGCTCGACCTCGATTATTATAGGCTGTTAGCATACCCTGTCGATTCATCATCAAATTTAGAGCTTGCTGTCCCGCCGCAGTTTGCGGAAGGAAACTCTGCAAATAATTTCGATTAATATCGGTAAGTTCACGACGCATACTACCAGTGATTCTACGAAGAAGTCCTTGCTGACCGTAAGTTGCTTGTAAACTTTCTTCAAAAGTTTTAGCTCGTTGCCTATCTACAGTTTCAAGAGTGGACGTTGTTCCTTTTTGCTCAGTAATAGCGGCATCAACTGTTTTATTAATTCCGGGTAACGCTTCTTTAATTTTACGTTCTTCAGCTGTCAGCGCTGTATCTGGTATTTTTTCCAGAGCTGCGGATAAATCACGAACTCCCGAAGCAATTCGAGTAATATTTACTGCAAGCTGTTCTAAAGTACGATCTTCATCGGCCATAGGCTGAATCTCGTTTACCGCCGCTAAGACTTCGTTATAGCTAGGTGCGACCGCTGTACTAAGACCAGACATTTCTGCAGGAGTAAGTAGTGTATCAAGTTCGTTTTGATTAATTAATGAAGCTGCAGTTTGACGCGTTTGATCCGTAAGTGCTCTACGTGAATCGTATACATTTTGTGTACCGATTCGCCCCGCGTATTGATCGTACTGAGCTCGCATTGCTTTAAGTGCATTTTGAGAAGCAATATTTTCTGTTTCAATAGCAGGACCGTATCGTGATCGAGTCCCTGCAGTTGAGCCAGTACCGCTTGATGCATAAGGGCCTCGTGTTGTTGCAGCCATTGTAAGCTGATCAAACTCTTCGGACAAACGAAGAACAACCGCTGTAAATTGTTGTAGTGCTTGTTCAGATTCCTGTAAGGATTGTAATTGAGTTTCTCTTTCATCAGCTGATAAACCAGTGTCACCCTCAATTCGTGTTCGCTTAACTAAAATATCAGTAAGTTGGTTACTTGCCTGCTGACGCAAGTCATCTAAAGAAGACAATGAATCGTCAGGATTAGAAATTAAGTTACCAATCATACCACGCATTCTTGGAGTAATCGAACTGTTTCTTATACTTTCAAACTGAAGAATTTCGCCTGCAATCCGCCCAAAGTTGCGCTGTAATCCTTGTTGAATAGCCTCGCGTGCGACTGGGTCACTTTCTTCTGAAAGATTGACGCGTGCGGCACCTTTAAATAAGTCTAATCGAGCTAATGCTAATTTTTGCTCAGCAGACAATGAAGCAAAATTACGCGCACCGCCAAAACCTCGAGAACCGGTATCCATTCCTGAAATAGTTGCTCCGCCAGTGCCGACGTAAACAAGCGATTTTTTAAGCGCGCCTGCTGAATCTGCCCCAAAGTTTGCATTCACATGTACAGTATTACCCGCGGCGACTTTTACTTCTACCGCACTTCCAGTTAAAGTGCTAATTGTTGCATTGGAGATAGTAACAAATCCAGAGGGACTTGCAGTCATTTCTACAGCTGCCGTTGGATCAAGCGAAGGATCGACAGTAGAAGGTGCAGCAGCACTTAATGCTCCACCAGTATGGCCAATCGCCGTGGGATCTACACCTGTAATTGACGGAGTGCGTACTGCCGAAACATCACCTAAATGAGTAACAGCAGAATGTACAATAGTCGAATCAGTGTGAATAGTGATTGGGCCAACTGGACCCGTTGGGCCACCGCCAAACGTACCACCAGTTCCTCCAACAATACCACCGCCACCGCCACCACTCATACCACCGCCAAAACCAGCGCCTGTTGCCATAGGAACTCCCGGAGCTATGGCCACTGGTACTGTTGTTGAAGAGGGAGCACTGATGCTCACCGCCGTCTTTGATCGACCGCCTGATGTACGCATTTGCTCTTGCCGACTTTTTGCAATAATCTCATCAAATGAGAGCGTTCTTAAATCTTGCCCAAGCGTTGCATAACTCGCATTAAAATCGCCAAGATCACGAAAACCACCGGCAGCGACTGCGTATTGAGCATATGGTGAAAACTCATTATTCGCACCAAATCCAACAGCATGTCGTGAAAGAATTGGATCAATTTGTGTAGTCATAAGCTGCTGTAGTTGTGCTGGATCCGCAGCTGCTATTGCTGCAGCATCAACACCAAGAATTTTGGCCACTTGGTCTCGCATTGTCGCTGAGACACCGCTAATACCACTTGCCGCATTTCTTGAGTATTGTGCACGCTGCTTAAACTGCTGTAAGATAGCCAGCGGTCGTGCGTAGCGTAGAACACCTCGTAAGTACTGCTGACGCGCTTCTCCTGTCATACCAGCAACTTGCCCAAGAACCCCAAGGCGATCATCTTGCATATTTGGTCGCATCTGCTCGTGAATTAACTTTGTTGCTTGTACATCAGTAAATGCATCGTGAGCACCCACTAGTTCGCTACCTGTTACATCTTTGTAGATACCACCAAGTGTGTGAGAAGCACGCGGTGTCATACGTCGAGACATTTCAAGTGTATCCACAGCTTCTGGTTGTATTTCTCGATCAAGAACTTTAAGGTCAAATTCTTTTATGTTATGACCTACGACTTGAGAACCTTTATTTAACTCTTCGGCAATTTTATTACGAATCTGGTCTTGATGCAAAAACAGACGAGCACGTTCTGCCTGATCAGAAGTTGTCATTAGTCTACTTGAGATACGCTCAATAAGGTCTGATGAAGTACCTCTCGGAAAAAATGGCGTAATATCTGCCACAGTTCCAGACGAACTAAGAATGTCTTTTCTTGTGCCTGAAGGAAGTGCAAACATTTCTTCTGGGCCATTTTGCCCGATAATAGCCGCTTGATATATATCCAACTCAGATAGTGCTTTGGGTGCTCTGTATTTATTTAATTGCGCCTCAGTCAAGCCAAGTCGCTGAATAAACTTGGTGTCTGTTGTTAAATCATAGCTCCGCCCAGAACGTGCAGCGGCTCGTTGCTGCATGGCTAAGTAGCGTAGTGCAACTTGCTTAGCACGCTCTTTTTCACGCCTCTGTTCCTCGGTATCTGATTTCCTCGGTTTGTATTTTCGATCAATAAAGTTCTGCAAAAACTCAACTGATGGGTTTTGAGTTTCTAAGTCAAAGTACACTGGGCCCGAGTCGCGAGCACTTCCGCGCATAGTCGCAACTGCTGCAGCAGCATCTGCTAGTTGTCGATCGTCAGTAACACGCCCCGCTACAGTTGTGGCCTCATTACCAGCAGATCGACTGAATCTCCGTCCCTTCTGAGCACTCTCTAAAGGTAGTAACTCTAACAGTTGACTCCATTTTTGATTTGTTGCTAAACGTCCACGGCTGCGTGCATCTGTAAAGTCAACATCATTAGCTACGTTCTGCTCTTCCGCGGTCATGCTTTCTACTATTTGAGCAATAGCGGCCAATCTATTTATCTCTACAGCCTGCGACGCGGTCATTTGGCCGGCTCTTACTCTCGGAGTCATTCCTTTAACAATGTCAAAAAGTTGAGGAATACCTGTTCCAGCAGCAGAACTTTGCGGAAAATTTTGCACAATTCTATCAATTGAGTCTCGCTGCAATTGAGCGCGAAGCGTACTTAATCTTGATTCTTCCGCAACAGTTCTAGTAGCTTTAGCCTCAAGTTCTCGAATTTCCTTACGGCGTTTTTCAATCTGTCTGGTACTTAAGGGCTGTCTGCGAATGTTTTTTCTAAGTGATTGCGAACTAACTTGAGCTTGAATATTAGTAGTGACCGCTGCATTTGCTTCCGGAGTTAACCCAGCAGGGGCTACAGCATTGTCGCTTGTTACAACATTCTGAGCAAGCTTTTGCAATAGATTAGGTAAATACGAATTTTCCGCACTAATTGGGAATTGATCAGGATCATTTGGCTGCTGTCCTCGAGCCTTTTGACTAATGTCGAATAATGACTGCATTAGCTGAATTATTTCAAAAGCAAGTTTTTCTTCTGGATTTAAACCACTCGCTAATTCTTGTTGCTGTACTAACTGAGTTTGTAATTTATCTATCTGTGTGTTAAGTTGTTTTAACTCAATACCAATTCCCTTCGGTAACTGAAACGTATTCGATCCTGACCGATTAGCAGAACTTTGCTTTATACGAATATAACGACTTAAAACTGCTTTTCTTTTTTGTAATTTTTCAAGCTCTGCTCTTGTACTATTAAAATCGGAAAGTTTTGTGCGATACTGATTGATATTGTTACTAAATTGCTCTACTACAAGCGCGGGATTGGTACGCATCATTGCGAGAATTCTTGGATTTGTGTTACTGAGCCGACTTGCAAAATCAGATAGTGCTATAGGTGATTCGTACAGAGAACTATCAAATGAATCTGATGTGTTTGATTCTTTTATTAATCCCTGAAATGGAGTACGCGCATACATTTCTGCGTCCGATGAACTAATTCTATTCATAAAATTAGGAATAACCGGAGTGTATACTAATTCAGGTCGATCCTCACCGCCAAAATCCGCCATTGTTTGAGTTCTTTCTGTCTCTAAACGCATTAATTCATCTTGTTCTTGTGCATTTAGCCGGTCCGGTGCTATTTGGCTAAGTGAATGATAATTTAAAAATTTTGTAAGGCGCTCCTCTTGAGACATTCCTCCAAAACCATGTGAAGGTTCGATGTACCCACCTTCATATCCTTGCACAGAATTCCCTAATATTTTCGCAGCCTCTTGGTGCATAGCCATAATTCTACGAGCGCGTGCCCGTTCTTCTTCAGTTTGACCTAAATCAACTTGTGCGCGTAATCCCGCAAAATAACGATCTAACGTTGTACGATCGGCGCCCGCATTTTTAAAAGGAAAGTTTGCGTCTGTAATTGCGGTGGTGCTTCCGGTCTCTGCCTCAGTTATTGCACGAGCAGCTGCTAACACGTTATAACGATCAGTAGGATTTACCTCTGTTATCGGAATATCAGCGGGAAGACGTGCGCCCAGCGATTGTGCTAAAAATTGCGCTTGAGTCTGTCCTTGATCCTGAGCAGTACCTAATTGCTGAAGTAGTGCGAAAGCGCGACTCATGTCTGGATTATCTCGCAATCTACTTTCATCAAAAAATGAACGAGCTCTCAAGAATCCTTCAAAACCGCGGTCTTCTTCACGAACCTGACCAGTAGTATCAAAATGATCTAACATTACGGCTACATCTTGAGCAGACTTACCAGCCTCTCTAGCTCGCATAGCAAGAATTTTTTCAATTTCAGCCCGAATTGACTTGCCAACTACGCCAATTACTTGTGCAATAATTTCCTTTGGGGTGTTTTTATTTACGTCAATGCCTGCTAATCGATTTACTTGATTTTCAGTAAGATTTTCAAGCATAGGCATATGTGCATGCGTTGCATCAAGTTGAGCACGTTCGTCAGCGGTTAATGTTCCACCCATTTGATCTACTTGCCGAAGTTTTGCGTAATCAAGAATAGGAAGCCCCTGTAAGGAAAATTCTTTTAGCTGCTCCGCGCCAGAAAATATCGCATTTAAAGGAGCAACTTGATTTTTTCCAAATTGACTAGTTATCTCATCAATCGGTTTTATAGCTCCAGATTCATCAGTTATTCTACCAGCATGATGTAATGCACTAAATACACTACTGTCTTTTCTACCAGTAAGGCCAAAAAAAGTTCCCATGACATCCATGATTTCTTTTTCGACCATGCCGACAGTGTTACCCATTTCTACTTCACGACCCATAAATGTACGAGTATGAGGCGTACCAATTTCAGCGACTTGTTGTGCGTACGATTGTTGCTTAGCTCCTTGAGAAACCGCCTGTTCTAACGCGTAACCTGAGGATGCTTTTAGAATACGCTGCAGTATAGTCGGCGTTGTATATGATTGAACTGGTTGGGGCAATCCTTGTGCAGCTAAACCTTGTCCGATTGTTTGCGCCGTTTGTATAATTCCAATTGACGCGTCAGAAAAAGGAGCAATCCCTGTTAAATGCGCGCCAAACATTAATTGCAGTGCCTCGTCTGCAGATAATTCACCGGGTCTACTTGCATCGAGTCTACCAGAAGCGTCTCTAAAAGGCACTCCTAAAAGCTCACCTCTGCGCTGAGGATTTGTAGTTTCACTTAAAATTTCCTGCAAAAATCGTTGATTTTTTACAGCAGTTTCCCGTTCTGCAGCCGCATCATTTCTTGTAGATTGCGTTGATCCAGTAATCTGTCTCATGTACGCTTGTTGTTCTTGATATTTAAATTGCTCCATCATACGTGTTGCGTACAACCGTGCGCTGTTTTGTGTTGGAGCAGCCTCTTGTTGATATACAACCCGCTCTAGAAAAGAATTATCGGACGTCTGTGGAATCATCGCGCCCGGATTTTCTAAAAACTGCTGAAGCATATCAGCTTTGTGTAAATCTAAAACGGAGTCACCAAGCGAACCTGAACCGTAAACACCTATTGGACCTTCTTCAGAACCGCGACGTCCAACAAGCGTGGTGTCTTGACTCATTGCTGCTACTGCACGTTGAATAGCAACTCGTGAGTTTGCTAATGTTCGAGGTAATTGAATAGTCCTTGTGCCGATTTGTACGTCAACTAAGTCATTTTTTGTAATTTCTTCGTTGATTTGTTCACGCTGACTTTTTACCTGCTGTTCAATATATGTATCAGGACCACCACCAAATAATTGCGAAGGTGAGTATCCAGCAACTTCAGTTCCGCGGCCATAATCTTCTCCTTGAATTTGCTGACGATAATCAGATTTTTTACCGCGAAGTGCTTGACGTAGTGCACTTTGACCGCGTCGCGTGTTTATTGCATCTTTTGATTTGTAAATAGCTTTTGCATTTCGTGAATGTAAACCAGAAGGCGATCCGGGAATATTTTCTATATTAGTACCGCTTAGGTCTAAAACGCTAGGTCCAGTCATGCTGTCATCAAGACCTGCGTCTGCAAACAAACTAGCTATTGTTTGATCGATACTCATATCGCTTGTGTCAGCATATGATATTTCTGATTTAGGTATAATATGACGAGCTCCACTCTGCAATAAAAACTGAATTTTCTTTGCTACTTGAGAAAAAGATTGACGTAGCATGCCCGAATCGATTTTTACCGTTTGGTAAGAGCTGTCTGTTTCATAATACTTAACTACCACTCGATCTAGAATACTTTCTAAAAGACGAAAAGCATCTTCGTTTGAACCTGATCGCAAAGTCGCTACGCGTCGGCTTGCTTCTCCACCTAACTGTTGAAGAATTGGAGTTAATATAGCCGCCAATTCATTTTTTTGCTCGTCTTTTTCTTTAGTTGATTTAGGAAATAGCTTATTAAAAAGAGTTACAATACGTTCTTTTGATTTTGTGTTTGCAACCCCGGTAGTCTTTTTTTCGTTTTCTAATTCTTGCTGCAAACTTCTTATTATCTCTAAGGTGGAAGGATCAAACTCTTCGGGATTAACGTCGAGTCGAGTCCGGCCTCTTTTGCTAGTTAAATAAGAAATTATCTGACGCGCTTTAAAGTCAGTTTGTCGATTACCAATCGCTGTTCTTTTAGAAAGTTGCCCTTCCTCGTTTAAGCCTAAAGTAATGTCTGTTTCTGAGGAAGCAGTTTTTAGCGTGGTTGGAGCTGGTCTTGCAGACTCGGCTCTAACAACAGTTGCAGATCTGACAACAGGTGCAGAAGTAGCTACAGGTGTGGGAACTGACGCCACACTCTCTCTTAATCCTTCTGCTATTTTTAATAACTCAACGTGATTTCTTAATTCATCGTTTGCTTGTTTTAATGTCTCAGTGTATAGATCACTACCGGCGGCATCTTCCAGATTTTTATAATGCTGCTGTAATCCCGAAGCTATATCTTTATCTCCAGTACCCATACTTAAAAAATCTTGAACAAGTGATTCTCCACCTGCCTGCGCTTTAACTTTCTCTAAAAGACTTAATAACTCTTTTAAACTAGATACTGTTTCTCTTATTCCATCGGCCATGTAGCCCCTCCTATAAAAATTGTTCTAATAAATCGGCCTCCTTCTGCTGTTCTAGTCGCTCTTTTTCAATACGCAACTTTTCCTTACGTCGTACACTTCCCTCGAGAGATCGTAATCGAGCGACGATTACGACTGCAAGATGTGCATACGTGATTAACGATAGTTTATGTGCGTGAAGCGCACTGAATTGAGTGGGTAGTAAAAAGTGATCTACCCACATACCCAGTTCTTCTCTTGTTGACTCTGCAGTACGCAAGAATAAATGAATACCGTTATTCCGACTTGTCGGCCGATAAGTCGGCGTCTTTTTGTAATGTCTCGATGTACTTATCGAACATATCCTTGCTAATTTTTCCAAGTGTCCAAATGTTTTCTGCGATTTCACGTACAACCTCCCCATTGGCTTCTAACAACTTACGTGCCTGCGCCGTATTCATCTTTGGCCGAACAAGGCCTTCTGCCAAGGTACCTACTGTAAACTCAATATTGTCTACCTCTCCGTTTTTGGACGACTGTTGGTTGATTTTCTCCATCTGCAAAAAGGACAATGCACGAATTCGTACTCGTTTTGCCAGCCCCTTAATGGTGATGTCTACTTCTAGAATTGAATCATCCCTTAATAAATCATCTACGTTATCGTAGTACTCTCCTGAACCAAATGCGTAATCAATCATGTAGAA
>Ga0255266_1000070_pt1 | contig 13602 bp, 1 predicted proteins | sample AtltaT_24_FD_183669 | JGI IMG/M metagenome (GOLD analysis project Ga0255266, IMG submission 183669) | Metatranscriptome of freshwater microbial communities from Altamaha River, Georgia, United States - Atl_Cont_RepB_0h (Metagenome... | ecosystem: Environmental > Aquatic > Freshwater > River...
TGCAAAGTAAAGTTTAAACCTTTATGACATATAATCTCTTCAAATAATAATTTATTAATAATAAGGAACTATTGTATTATCTTTTCGATTCCTTAAATACTTTATCTTCTTTCCTTTATTCGTATTTCAACTTGTAATTACCATGGGATAACAGGAATCACGACTCGATTACACTTATTATCATTTTTTAACTAATATGGTAGTATATACACTTTAAAAACATTGTTCTTCTTTCTTTCGTATATAAAGTCCTGGGGAAAACGATAATACTATTATTAATTACTTTCAATCTGTACACATAAAATTAGAAAAACGTTACATTTATAAAATCACGTTTACTTTATGTTAATAATATATAATATATGTGCTGTTTAAAGCAACAAAAAACGAAAACTTGTTTCTTATACATAAATAGATATAAGTAACTGTTAAAATCACACTTGTATATTATTTAAAACCCGATAAATAATATATATAATTTATATAAAAATTTCAAACCAAAATTAAACGAAATACAAAACTATACTAACATCATCATATTAAAAAAAAGTATGAAGAAATTATTAACGATTGTTAAAAAAACAAATTAATTCGAAAGTACAATTTATATTTCGTTAATTTATTTACGTAAACTACCTAAGGCTGGGGTAGCATTTTTACGAAATACATTTAATCCTTTATTACTACTACTATCTTCACTTTCGGTAGTACGAGGAGCAAAAGAACGTTTATTACGAGCACGGGGTGTATCATCACCATCATTGGTACCTTTCCGTGAGAGATCATTACCATCGGATAATCGTTGTATTTCTTTTTTCGCATTCGCTAAATGTTCATTCGCTTGTTCTAATTGTTTATGGATATCAGCATATCCTTGTTGTACTAATATCCATAATTCTGGAGTAGGATTACGTTGGGCTAAAATAGCATCAATACCAATAGCACCGGAAGTTATACTATCCCCTGATTTAGACATAAACATCGGATTCATTTGACTATCTACTTTACCGGTATTAATTTCACCATCTTCACCAACTAATTTACCACTACTTCCACTATTTTTACGATTACTAGTTGTACCTTTATCAGTAGTACTATTTTTACGAGCTAAGTTACGAGCAGCAAGACGCATATTCGCTTGTTCATTATATAATACAACTATTTCGGTAATTAATACAGTAAAGAAATAAATAATAGCTACAATAATAACCGTTAAGACAACAGCGGTAACGGAATCTTTAGATTCTGGATAATATGTATTTACTTCATTAGCTTGATACATAATACCCATTAAACAAACAATAACAGCGGCAAACGTCATTAATTGTTCAACCGTATTATAATTAAATAACCAACCACTTAAAATACCTAATACAGCACGACGATCAATTTGTCCTTCAAAATTAAGTAAATTTTTACGTACTTTTTTACGACCCCGAGTTTCAATATTAGCAATAGCTGCTCGTAAACGAGCATGAATAGCCGAAGTATAACTAGCTTCCATATGATTACGTAAAACTTCTTCAAAATCACCAGGAGAAAGATAAGGACGAACAATCATTTGTAATGAATAAGCAATAAACATAACTAATAAACAAGCTGCCATTTGGAAAGCAGCATTTTTATTAAAAATAACGGCTGTTAAAGCAATAAAAAATTTACGTAATATAATCATAATAATCCACATACACCAATCAGGTTTAAATTGGAAATAGGCACGACCATATTGTTTACGGAATTCATAAGCATGAGGATTCGTTAATCGATCATTACCAACACCTTTGGCCCGTAATAATTGATCTTCCATAACTAATTCACGATTTAAATATAATACTACACCAATATAAATAGGATAACCAATCGTATAAATAATTAAACCAGCAATAGCGTAAGGTAGTAAAGTTAATTGAGTACCACCGGGGACACCACAACGTTCAAAAACAACTTGTAAATATGTATATCCATCCGGAGGAGAAGTAGGTGTACAATTAAAAACATCTAAAACTGTACGTGTTAAGTATAAGTATAACATATAAAGTAATACTAAGGTGGAAGATACTAAAGTAGGTTTATGCGTAAACCATTTTTTCTTTTCACGACCTTTAATAAACGCTTTATTAAACGCTAATGCAAAGAATAATGTAAGTAATAACATACCTACACATAATGGTAATAACATAATAAACCAGAATTTTTGTTGATAGCTAACGTTAGGAATAAGACATTCCGGAGCAACAATTTCAATATTTAAGTTAAAGGCTGATAAAACGTGTAATAATTCTTTAACAACAGGTGGCCATTTAATACGCGATTGACTAAAAATAGCTAAAACTTGGAAGAAATCAACTCCAATTGAAATAACGGCAATATTAACTTGTTTCTTGTTGAGAATGAAACCAACACTGGCAACAAATACAACAAGGATAGCAAAACCAATGAATAAACCAGCTGGTGAATCAGGACATTTAATACATTCACCCGCTCGTTTATAGAAACCGTTATCACAAGAAGCACAACGCCACATTGGGGGTTTGGAAGTATAACCATAAGCACAATGATTATCACCTAAACAAGATTCCGGAGGATCACATGGAACGATACAAACATCACGACCATGATCTTGGAAACCTTCGGGACAAGCATCCATCATAGTAGCATCCGGGGCCCATTTTAATACATAAGCATCTGAACTATTTAAGTTATACCAACCTTTTAATGGATGAGGATAACGGAAACGATCATTAAAGTTAGTAAAAGTACCAACATAACCAGGACATTCAGCACCACGTTTTGCGGGATCTTCATTATACGCTGGACAAGGTAAACAAGTTTCCCCAACATGCGCATAAGAACCATAAGCACAAACAACTTTTAAAGCACCATCGGAAATATCATCTTTAAATCCATTTTGTCCAGCAACATTAATGGTAACGTTACGACGACCAACTTTTACATCATTAGTTGGTAATGTACAAGATAATATAGTAGTACCATTTTGTCGACGACGTTTCATTTCTGAACATTGAATATTGGAAACATAACCATCAAGAGAACGTTCTGCTAAAGTCCAACCTTGAATATCGGCTAATTCTTCGTTACCAAAACTAGTACCCGAAATATCAAAAGTACCTTTCATAGTACTACCATCCCGAGAAGTTGAAACATAAAGTAAGTTAGGATCATAACCCGTAATAAAAGGTGGTTTATAAGAGAAATAATAGGGACTAGAAACAATTTGACTAATACCACCAGGTACAACACCAGAATCAACGACTATAACCGTTAAACTACGATTAAGACCAACACCAGAAGTACTTAAAAGTTTTAAAGTATCATTCGTTTGAAGTAATACGGAAGTTTCACATGTATCCATAAATTTTGAACCGAACCATGTATCAAAAGCAATATGAGGACGATTACCAAAAATATCTAATCCATTACTAGAACAACTACGATGAGATACAATAACAATATACGCGGTAGGGATTGTTGGAGCATCATCTAAGGTAATATATGAAGTAGAAAAGATTTCGGTTAATCGATTAGTAACATCTGACATATCGCGAGGAGTAATACCAAAACCTTCTCCTTGAACAATTAATTCTTCCCCACCTTCTGTATCTAATACAGTCGGAGTAATTGAAGTAATTACAGGAGGAGCATAAGTAAATAATTTAGTATTGGCATCAGTACGGGCTAATCCTAATGTACCACCTCGTACCGATAATAAAATTTCTTTATTACCTAAACCAGGAGGAGTAATAAAAACAATTTTTTCATGATCCCATTCAAGAACATTCATGGATGAAATTTCACCTTCACCTAAGAAATTTTCTTGATCATCACAAGCATGATCAGCAAGACGTAATGTATCATCAGAACGACCTAACCATGATAAGAAAGCACAATTTTTCGATGATAATTTACCTAAATCTTTACCAATAATGGTAATGGTATCTCCACCGGTAGCTTTACCAGAAAGAACTCGAGTACTACCAGGATAATAACCATATGAACTAGTAATATTAGAAATAACTGGTTTATTATACGATAATTTAGTTGGAGTATTCCACCATCCGGAGACTATACCAGCAACCGTTACAAAAATATTTAAATTATTACCCCCACCAACCGGTAAAGTACAAGTAATAACATAATGGGATACACGTACAACATCTAAACAATCAAGATTATTACCAGACCAATCCCAATAATATTCACCAAATTTAACGGTAACTACGGAATCTTTACGATTAGCCCGACGTTCACCAAAATTTTTCCCGGTAATTTTAATACCCACATTACCTCGAGTAGGGAATGGATCGGTAGTAGTACCATCAATACGAACAATGGACGAAATAACCGGTTGATCATAACGGAAATGAATCATAGGCCCATCTTGATTACCAGCAGAAAATAAAATAGTAAATCCATCATCAGTATATTCTGGTAAATCATAACCAGAACCTTCACCCGCTGGTACAAAACCTTGATAACAAGTATGGGTACCATTTTTACCTGGACATTCATGAAGAGTACCTTGTGCTACGGATAAAACAAATCCATCCGCAATATTAAAAGTAGGACTAATACCTAAATTAGTACCTGTAAAACGAACAAGTGAAGTACCATCGGTAGGAGCAGAAACACTATACCAATACCATTCACTTAAAGGATAAGTAATGGTAGCCGAAGAAGTAACAGCATTATTACTACTTACAATTTCAACTAAATCAATTAATGGTTCAGCATACGATACAACAAAACCCGTATTACTACCTTCTCGTTCATTAGTTGGTGAAATACGAATTACTTGTACCGACACATCCGTACCTTGACCCGGTGGAGCAACAACACGTAATGTAATCGGAGAATTTGAAGGAACAAGACTTAATGCATTTGCGATGTAGGCTTGTAAAGATGGTGAAGGACTATATAAAATAGTAGCAGTACGTCCACCAACGATAACTTCGGCACTACCACCAGATAATAAATTGGATACTTCAATTTCAAAATACGTTTTACCACCGGTAGTAGGAATATCGGAAATTTCACCTTGTAAATTTGAAATTTCTGGACTAGCTTGAGTAAATGTACGAGTAAGAGTTTGTACTGTTGTACTTCCGGAATAAGCTTGTGAAGTAATACTTAAACGAATTGTGGCGGAGGTACGGGTAGCAAAACCAACAATACGATCATGATTCCAAGAATATAAAATAATAGTTTGGGTACTCCATGTTTCTCCGACAATAGAATCGTTAAATAATAACATTTCTAATTTACGAGTAACTCCATCATCCCGACTAGTTGAAGCAGCAAAATTTTTACCAATAAAAGTAATTTGGTATACATTACCATTAGTACAAGACCAAACAGGATCACCAGAAGGGAATGGACAAGGAATTTCATCTAAATTCGTAATAGTAGCATTAGGATCTATAATTGTACTATTATCAATAAAACGAGCACGAGTAACAATTACTTCGGTAATCACTGGATTTTCATAAGAAAATAAACTATTTGCATCGACAACCGAAGTAGCTTTAACACCACCAGTACCAGTAGCTGAAGCGGTAGTAATAATTGCTTGTACAGCAAGTTCTTGTCCAGCACCATCCGTTGGTAAGAATACAGTTACATTATAAGTACCGTCAGCATTAATAGCGGCACTTAATGATTCATTACCAAGCGGAATATTAGCACGTAAAGTACGAGCATATTTACCATTACCTAAAGAGAATGAAATACGTGAAGTAGGATCATTAAATGGCATATTACGAGTAATAATTACTAAACTTATCGGATTACGAGGATCCGAATAAGTATTTGCGGTAGGTGGAATAATTTGAACAATAGTTGGAATAGCATAGGAAAAACCAGTAGCGGAAGGTAATGATAATTGATCGGCAACTGCAACGGTAAATTTTAAGTTACTACCAATACCGGGTAATAAAGTAACATCAATTTGCGTATGACTAATAGCTGTCCATAAGTTGGTAGGTACTAAATATTCGGTACCAGAAGGACCATAACGTACCGATTGTATTAAACTAGCATTACTATTTTTATGAATAGTAGGACCAAAAAATTTACCATTTAATGATGCTTTTGTACCTCCATCAACATTTGCATAAGATACAATTTGACCTTGAGGATTACGTAAAGTAATAGTATCAATTACAGGAGCAGCATAAGCGGTAGTAGGTTGAGCACTTTCTTGTCCATCTAAAATAACTTTCCATGCTAACGCTTTACCCGCACCTTCAGCAGTAAAACAACTAATTTGGGTATGAGCTGTAGTAACGGAACAAGTAATATTTGTATATGATAAAGCAGGAACAGGACCATTATCAATTTTAGTACCATAAGCAACATATAATAAATTAGCCGAATATATATCAACAGGACCAAAATTAGCACCATTAATATATACTATTTCATTACCAATGGTATCCGCATCGGCAGCACCGGCACCGGTAAAATCAGCAATTCGAGGAGGAGCATATGAAGTATTACCATAATAAATAGGTGTTTCTTGTCCACCTACGGAAAGAATCCAAGCATGACCAACACCAATACCTGGAGCAAGTTGACAAGTAATAATACTGGATTGTGGAGGTGCTTGAGTAACCGCACAATTTACCGCATCATAACGATAAACATTATCTTTCCAAGGATTACCATAACGAACATATTCAATATCTCCATGTCCAACGGGACCAAAATTGATACCTTCAATACGAACTAATGCTCCACCAGGAGTAGGAGCATTGGAAGCACCAGGACCGGTAATCGCATTATAAGATAAACCAGCCGAAGATTGTATTATTGGTTTATCATACGTTACGGTACCGGCACTAGGTGTAGCACCACTAGATTGACCATTAACAATAATTGTAAAAGCTAAATCAGCACCAACTCCAGGAACAGTAAAACAATCAATTGTATTATGTTCTTGAGCACCAACACGACGATTACATGGAGCAGTATAAACGCTTACTAATAATGGAGAAGCATAACGTAATTGTAAAGTCGATGATGTAGGTCCAAAATTGGTACCCGTAATAATCAAAGGTTGTCCACCAGCGGTATCAATTTTGGTAAGATTGAATAAATTATTACCTTTTGTTACCGTTACAAGAGTAGGAGGAGCATAACTAATAGCAAACGCATCGTTTACAACATTTGATGTAACAGAACGTCCACCGATTATTAATTTCCACGTTAAGGAACGACCCGCACCAGCCGGTAAAATACAATCAATTTGTACCTGAGCAACAGATAAACTACTAGGAGCATTAACACCACAAATAGAAGTTAATGAAGATAAATCATTACCAAATACAACCGTTGGACGTAAACCAGTTGTACCATTTTGAGGACCAAACGAAGTACCAAATAATGAAAAAATACTACCACCGACAGTAGGTGCATTAGTATTACCACCAACATTAGTAACCGTAAATGCTGTATAATCAACAACTAAAGCTGTTGTACGCCAAGGAGCTAATTCCCAACCTAAATTACGATCGGTATATAATGTTAATAATAAATTAACCCCTGCACCGGGTGGAGTAATACAAGTTAATTCGGTACTAACAATACTAACTGTACAAGGAGTAGAAAAAGCAATATTTTCATTAACATTTGTAAAACGTAATTCATATTTATAAATCGTTAAGAAATTAGTACCATTTAATTTAATCATTTCACCACCACTAGTTGATAAATAAGTAGAACTGTAGGAAGATGGTAAAGTATAATCAATAACATATGGTTGAACGGGTAAATTTGCGGATACTTTCACGGTAACATTTTGTTGAATTGATGCCCCAAATCCATCGGTTGCTTTAATACAGACACTATATAAAGCACGAGCTAAATCTTGATCTGTCGTAGGAAATGCAGTCATCGATGAAAACGATGGAGTAGGACTATTGGTTATAGATAATACGGGTGTTGATGATGAAATCGAAAATAATTGAGTAGAACTACCCGAAGAAATGGTAGGACCACCACATATCGAATAAGTTAATGAACTAGCATAAATACCAACATCTTGATCAATAACGGATACAGTAGCAAAAGCTAAGGGATAAGTAGCCGAGATAGTATCAACTTCCCGTAAAGTTAATAATTGATTAATAGCGATAAATGGAGCATCATTTGAATCTAAAATACGAATGGTTTCGGTACCAGTAGCAGATAATGGTGTACCTTGCACACCTAAATTAGGATTTATTGTACCACGTACAGCTTCCGTAGCTCTTACAGCTAAGGAAAACGGATTACCAGCGGAAGCACCTTCAAAATCAAAAACAGTAGTTACAATAGCTTTATTATTCGAAACAAAGAAATTACCGGTCGAAGTTAAATTAACAGCACCAGCACTACCGTCGGTAACCATCGTAAAAATTAAAGTATCATTTTCAGGATCCCAGGCACGGATATTACCAACATAAGCACCTAAGGTAACATTTTCGGAAACGGAATACACAAGGGATTCTACGATTGGTGGTTCATTAACATCTAAAATATTTACTGTAATATTAGCTAATGTTTCTACATTCGCAAACCCAACAACAAATGCTTTAAGAGTTAATAAATATGATGGTATTAATTCATAATTTAATACAGCATTACGTACTTTAATTTGACCACTACAAGAATCAACATAAAATGCTTCATTAATATTACCAGAAACAATGGCAAATTGTAATGAATAATCAGGAGATGATAAGGATGCAGCAACCGGATCACCAACAAGAGTATTACGGGCAGAATTTTCGGCTACAGCTCGTACATCATTACGGAAAGTAGGAGGATCTAATGTACAATCTAATGGATCTGTATTAGTAGAAGGGAACCAACTCGCAATACCACCACCAGATACTACACAAGTACGCGTAGTTGGACCAACTGCTTTCATACCACTATTACAAGTAAATGTACAAGTATCTTGATTAGATGCTCCACTACAACTAGTACAATCACCAAGTAATTTAACATCATCAAATTGAGCAAACGTAGAAGCATATAAACCAACGGTACCAGAAGTATAGGTCATATCAAATGTATATAATACGATACGACCATTAAAATAAATCGTAATTTCACCGGTACTCATAGAATCAATACGAATAGTATGAGTTGAATCGGAAGGTACTTTTAAGGTAGAATCGGTAAGGGTACGTTCTTGACCTTTAAATACCCGTACTAAACTATGTTGACTAGAACGTACATCATAATTATAACGATATAAATTATCACGATCTTGAACTCGGAAAATAAGCCCAGCTTGACCTTCGGTACGAATAGTTGCTTGGAAGGTAAATGATCCACGATAACTATAATATTGGGAACCAGAAAGTACCGCATATTGTTCATTACCACAACCCATACCAACATTAACTTGTACACCATTATTAATAATAAACCACATATTTGGATTTAATCCTTGACTAGTACCATCTAAAGTAAGCCAAGCACTACCTAAAGTACCATTACGATTATCATCAAATGATTCAGTATACAACGATTGGGTACATGTAGCAGCATATAATGGAGGAGGTAAATCGGGACATACCGGTTCACAAACTAATTCGGGATAATTCCAACTATCACCATTACATGTTGATGCACCATTACCACCGGTACGTACATAATTAGCGGGACATTCATGAACACAAACTGCACCATAAGGAGCATTTGCGGCACAATTGGTACCGGGAACTTGTACACCATTAAATGAATTACGAGGTTTACTACAATTATTCGTTGCAAAAACTGTAACTTCTCGTAATGCTAATGTACGAGCTGCAGCAATTTTTACAGTAACATAACGACCAATTAAACCTGCTGGTGACCCAGAAGGGGCATAACAAGGAAATCGGGCGGTAAAGTTTTGATTTAAGGTAATAGTTTGGGGTAAATAAGCTTGATCACATAAATCACCTTCTAACCATTGAGGAGTATTACTAATAATAACTTCAAAATCATCCATATTAGTTGTGAAACCAGCATCCGTATTATCAATACGAAGTTCTTTAACAGCGGTAGGCCAACCTAAATCAATTTGGAACCAAGCACCAAGCATATCAGTAGCCGTAGTTTGCATATAATTATAAGCTGTTGGTAAATTCCAAGCGGGTACTGCTAATGTACCATCATTAGCGGTGGCACAAATTAAATTACGATTATTTGGTGCAGTACCTAAAGTAATAGTGGAACTTTGACTACATGGTTTACCAATTGATACTTGAATTAAAGCGGAGGAATTATAAGTATTACTCAGTACAGTAGCAGGAATAGATACAGAAGTCGAAACTAACGATGGAGTACCATATCCAAAATAACCATTTTGAGCAACCGTAAAACCATAATTACGGGAAGGAGTTAATCCTGTTACAGTAGCAGTACGCATAGTAGAATTTGTTTCTACTACGGTACCGGGAGTACTACAACCCATAGGTTTCCAGGAGATATATTCATATTCCGCATATACTGATCGATCGGTAGGATTAGAACGAGCGACTAAAGCAATTTGTAAATTAGAAGCTCCGTTAGGACACCAACGACCTGTAGCATCCGTAGAATTGATACCTCGTAAAACTTGTGTATCATTACGCCATAAAGAATAACTCCATAAATCCGACGCACTATAACGGAATGCGGAACGGAAACGACGGTTAGGAAAATCACGATCAACACGAATATAGAAGGAAGCTAAACCACCTAAAGCAGGATAATTATCATCAATTGGAGAATCATACCAAGCAGCAAAATTAACATTGTTAAAATTACGCCAACCTGGTTGTTGAACACCAAGATTACGACGCATACCAGCCATAAGTTCTAATACAATAGATTGAGTAGCCGGAATAACTCCACCAGTATAGGTAATATTTTTCGATAAATCAACAATACCAATACCCGCAAATTGACCATTTTGTGGACTTTTACCAGTATAAGGTAAAAATCGTATACGAGCTTCTAATGACCAAGATGATGTACATACGGATAAACCAGGGACTGTAGGGAAAGGACGATAAAGCATGGTACCAGTTTGCACTGTTTGTGCAAAATCAGTACCAGCGAAACCATCAAGAGCTAACCAACCATTAGAAGCAAAAGTATATGTACTAGGTAAAGTAGCATTACGAGGACCAGCCCAGAAAACCCAAGCACTTACATCTTTATTTGCAGCAAAATATTGTGACCATTCACGAGGATCTGAAGCAACTCGGAAACCGTTAATTGTACCACCATAACCTGTAGCTCCGGCGGTCCATGAAATAGTAACGGAATTATCCGCATTTACTACAGGAGTATTAAGAATAGGACGACCTGGTAAAATAGCAGTAGTTGGTTTACACATAGGTACAAATCCATCCCATTGTCCATCGGGACCGCAAGTAATATATCCTTGATTATTAACATCATAAAAACTTGGTAAACAAGTATAAGCACATACGGTACCACCATGTTGACATATTAATACTTGGGTATTAAAATCCGTTAGAACGGGACAAGTCGCAAAACGTAATATAGCAACATCACTTAAAGTAGCAATACTACCGGAACCACCGAATAATAATATAGAATTACCAGGATAAACTGGTGAACCTAATGTCGATGCACCAGCTGTACCTAAAGGTAAGGTTATAAAAACAGGATAAGCACGAGCAGCTGGTGCGGTTCCTAATGGTGCATAAGGTGGTAACCATTGAAAATTAACTAAATCAAGTAAACGTACATCCGATAAACGATAACCATAAGTATCGGTACCACCAAAAATAACCATATATTTACCATAAGTTGTTATACCCATACCATAACGAGGAGTAGGTTGATCTAACATTTGTTCCGCAAATACTTGTACTTCTTGTAACATTAATTGATTTTCATAAGCTCCACTATTGGCACAACTAGTACAATTACTAGGAACTTTACGAACATGGACATAACGACCACGACCACTACAACTATCTAATACTAAACCAACAGCACCATAGATATCACCGGGACCCCAACAACGAATATTTGATTGCCACATAGTATTATAACCAATATAAACTTCAACATTACGACCACGATCAGCTGTAGTACTACCATCCCATATTTTAACATAATTCACATCTCGGACTGATTGTAAATCAACATACCAATAGACATCAGGTTCAGGTACACGATTTGCAAATAAATTATCTTGTGTACGAGTAGTTTCCGTCGTAGTAGAACCAAAAATATTATTTACAGCTAATGAAGGTTCACCATAATCATAAAGACCTACCCCATTTGTAGATTGAAAAGCTGGACGATTTAACGCTAAATTACTTAAGCCACTTAACTGACGCCATCGCCATGAAAGGCGTTGATATACTTGTACTTCACAGACGGTTAAAATACGATTTGTACCAGGTAATACTATCCATACATAACGTGCTAATGTCGTAATCGGGATAACGGTTGGATTATACATAGAATCAGTATAAGGAGAAACAACTTCTGGGTTGGCACCATACGATGTACTAACATTACCAGCATATACTTTAAATGCACGGTTACGATCAGTACAACAATCATCTCGCCACCAGATACGTATATAATGAATACGTTGAATAGAACCTAAATCAACACTCCACCAAGGATTGGTACTTGATAAAGTTAATGTACATTTACCATTAGCATAAGTTCCATCGGTACTACCATCAACACCTTTTGATGCTAAACCAAGAGTATCACCATTGGAACTTTGAGTAGCTGTTTTACTCACTGCTAAATTCGTTGATTCAGCGACGGTAGCATCTTCCCATCCAGCTGTAGCCATAACATACGTATCGGAAGACAAACCACTACCAGCACCATTACCACCAAATATCACTAATTTATCACCGGTAGGTGTTACAGCAGCTACATGCGAATGACGTGTACTTGCACCGGTACCAGATGTTGTTGGTAGATTCCAACGAGGTGGACTTTCATGTACCCATAATACCCAAAATACACCAGTAATAGCCGTACCTAATGTTTGACTATTACCAGCTTGAAAAACAATACAACCTGTACCAGCATTTAAACAATTATGTAAATAAGTACCAGTAGAAGCCATCGAACGTATAATAGGTACACCACCAGTAGTAGTAATTGGTTCCCAATTACCGGTAGTAGTTCGTAAACCATATAAAATATTGGTATCTAATCCGGTAACGGAACTAATACCATACATTACATAAGCCGAATAAGGTAAAGTAGTAACCCATGGAGGAATAATAGCGACTGAAGAATAAGCGGTTTGAATACCGGCTAAGTTACCAGCTCCTGGAACTTCCGTAATACTTTGTGTAGCTATATTATAAGTAGTAATCGGGGGTAAGGTTAAACTATTTCCATCTGCACCACGACCACCGGAGATAACAACATGGGTATCATTACGTACGGCGATAGAACCAAAATGGGGTGATGGATTTACCCCTACAACTCGTTCCCAAGACATACTGGGTATTGTTTGCGCCCATAACTGATTAATAAAAAGAACGGTGGTAAAAAGCACCACCGTTTTCATTGTATATTTATATTAATTTATCGATAATACAACGTAAA
>Ga0255266_1000071_pt1 | contig 13578 bp, 13 predicted proteins | sample AtltaT_24_FD_183669 | JGI IMG/M metagenome (GOLD analysis project Ga0255266, IMG submission 183669) | Metatranscriptome of freshwater microbial communities from Altamaha River, Georgia, United States - Atl_Cont_RepB_0h (Metagenome... | ecosystem: Environmental > Aquatic > Freshwater > River...
CAGCAAAGTCCCTGTTTTTATTGTGTTTTTGTTGATTTTTCACTCATCATTTTCTAGACCACGTCATAAACCAAGTCTTAGACCACTTCCTAAACCCTCACTCACGAATCTCTGGAGTTTTTCATGTCAGTGGAACGCACCCTCTCGATCATCAAGCCGGACGCTGTGGCCAAAAATGTCATTGGACAGATCGTCGCCCGTTTTGAGCAGGCCGGCCTGAAAGTCGTGGCTGCCCGCATGCAGCAACTGTCCCGCGCAGACGCGGAGCGTTTTTACGCGGTCCACAGTGCTCGCCCCTTTTTCAAGGATCTGGTTGATTTCATGATTTCCGGTCCCGTGTTCGTGCAGGTGCTTGAGGGCGCCAATGCGATTCAGAAAAATCGCGACCTGATGGGTGCCACCGATCCCAAAAAGGCCGACAAGGGAACCATCCGCGCAGACTTTGCCGATTCTATCGATGCCAATGCTGTTCATGGCTCCGACGCGCCTGAGACTGCTCGTAACGAAATCGCCTTTTTCTTTCCAGAAATCAACATTCACAGCCGCTAAACCGGTCGATGTTGGACTGATGATTTATCCATGCAACCACAACGCATCAATCTGCTTGGACTTGACTTCGACGCACTGACTCGACAAGTCGAGCAGTGGGGCGGCAAGCCGTTTCGTGCCAAGCAGTTGATGCAGTGGGTGCACCAGCGTGGCGTGGCTGATGTGGACGCCATGACCGACCTGGCCAAGGACTTCAGGCAGCACCTGAAAAATGAGTGCATTGTCGCGCCTCTGCCGGTTCTCACTCAGCAGCGTTCTTCGGACGGCACACGCAAGTGGCTGTTTGATGTTGGGCTCGGCAATGCCATCGAGTCGGTGTTCATCCCGGAGGACGATCGCGGCACGCTATGTGTGTCTAGCCAGGCCGGCTGCAACGTGGCCTGCAGGTTTTGCTCCACTGGCCACCAGGGATTCAGCCGTAATCTGACTACCGCGGAAATCATCGGGCAGCTATGGTGGGCACGGCATGAGTTGATGTCGGACATGCAATCCGCTCGGATCCGGTCGCAGTCTTCCGATCCGCTTTCATTGCAACAAGTTTCTCAGCCTGAACCCTCTGGATCTGTTTGCCATGATTCTGAGCTTGATGAAACCCCGCTGGATAATCGGGTCATCAGCAATGTGGTGATGATGGGCATGGGTGAGCCCTTGCTCAACTACGAACCCGTGCTCCGTGCATTGCGTATCATGCTGGATGATCGTGCTTACGGGCTTTCCAGGCGTCGGGTCACCTTGTCCACCTCCGGTGTCGTTCCGATGATGGATCGGTTGTCTCAGGATTGTCCGGTTGCACTTGCTGTTTCCTTGCATGCACCCAATGATGCCTTGCGTGACCAGCTTGTACCACTTAACAAAAAATATCCACTGGATCAGTTATTGGCGGCTTGCGAGAGGTATCTCGCATTTGCACCCAGGGACTTCATCACGTTTGAGTACGTGATGCTGGATGGCGTCAATGATTCTGATCAGCACGCCAGGGAATTGATCGAAATCGCTCGTCGTGTTCGTTGCAAGTTCAACCTGATTCCCTTCAACCCCTTCCCAGGCTCGGGTCTGAAGCGTTCTCCGGATGCTCGAATCCGTCTCTTTTCCTCGCGTCTCATGGATGCCGGCTTGGTCACGACAGTGCGCAAAACGCGCGGTGATGATATTGATGCCGCTTGTGGACAGCTCGCGGGAGAGGTCCAGGATCGAACTCGTATCAAGGAAAAAATGTCCAGGCAGTCAATCATCCCCATCAAAGAGGTGAGCGCATGAGTGAGGTGGATTCTTTAGGCGGGCTGCGCAGGGAGTCGGTTCCGGCCGATTTGCGTGACTCCTCCAATCTGTTGGTGGCCATGCGTGCCATTCGCGTTGCACGCAACTGGTCGCTTGACGATGTGTCTGTTCGCATCAAGTATCCCGGTAAGTTGATTGATGCTCTGGAGGCAGAGCGCTGGGATGACTTGCCTCGTGGAGTGGCCTTGCGCAGTTTGGTTCGCAACTATGCCAGACTGTTGGGCGTCGATCCTCAGTCGGTTGAGGCACAGCTCAGAGACAAAATTGGTACCGTCGAGGGCGGGATTGCCAACCATACTTCCATTCGCACGCTTGGTCCCCAGCAGGAGCACATCCAGCATGGTTCCTTTGGCTGGATTTTGCTGATTGTGGCTGTGGTGATCGTTGCGCTTGGCGTGGCGATTTGGCAGGGACTGGTACCTCAGTCATGGATACCTGCCTGGCTTGGTGAAATGATCAAGTGATCGAGGAGTCTTTGCCCGTGACCAATGATCGGCAAAACAATTCAGTGAATGGATGTGTGAACGTTCCTGTGGGTCCGCTACCACGTCGATTGACACGTGCTGCGACCGTTCAATGGGGGTCTCGCAAGGTCATGGTGGGCGGCAACCACCCTGTGGTTGTTCAGTCCATGACCAACACCGATACGGTGGATGCCATTGCGACTGCAATCCAGGTCAAGGAACTTGCCTTGGCAGGTTCTGAAATCGTTCGCATCACGGTGAACACTCCAGAGGCTGCAAAAGAGGTCCCAGCGATTCGCGAGCAGCTCGACAAAATGGGGGTGGATGTTCCGTTGTGTGGAGACTTTCACTACAACGGCCATAAGCTGTTGACCCAATTTCCCGAATGTGCGCAGGCCCTTTCCAAGTACAGGATCAATCCTGGCAACATGGGGGGCGGCAAAAAACGCGATGACAATTTTGCTCAAATGGTTGAGGTGGCCTGCCGCTACAACAAGCCCATCCGCATTGGCGTGAATTGGGGCAGCTTGGACCACGAACTGATGGCCAAGATGATGGATCTCAACAGCCAGCTTCCTGAGCCACGTGATGCGCAGGCGGTGATGCGTGATGCCTTGGTTGTCTCTGCCATCAGTAATGCCCAACGTGCAGAGTCACTCGGCCTGCCAGGCAATGCGATTGTCTTGTCTTGCAAGGTCAGCCATGTTCAGGACCTGATCGCGGTCTACCGGGATTTGTCAGCTCGATGTGACTATCCCCTGCATCTGGGCTTGACCGAGGCTGGCATGGGTAGCAAAGGCATCGTGGCATCCACGGCAGCGCTTGCGGTGTTGCTCCAGGAGGGCATTGGCGACACGATTCGTATTTCTCTGACTCCAGAGCCTGGTGGTGACCGCAGCAAAGAGGTGGTTGTCGCGCAGGAAATCCTCCAGACCATGGGGCTTCGCGCATTTACGCCCATGGTCGTGGCCTGTCCCGGTTGCGGTCGCACCAGCAGCACGGTATTTCAGGAACTGGCAGACCAGATCCAGCAGTATCTGCGCACACAAATGCCCGTCTGGCGCTCACGCTATCCCGGCGTAGAGAGCATGAACGTGGCGGTGATGGGATGCGTGGTCAACGGACCTGGTGAAAGCCGTCATGCAGACATCGGCATCAGCCTGCCCGGAACGGGCGAGGTGCCAGCAGCTCCGGTGTTTGTGGATGGCCAGCGAACTGTCACACTCAAAGGCGACAAGATTGCCCAAGAGTTTCAGGCCATTGTTGAACAATATGTGGAACGTCGTTACGGACATCCGTCCGCGCAATCATCCTGATAGACATGACAAAAGAATTCACCAAGCTTGCCGCCATCCGCGGCATGAACGATGCCTTGCCGGGAACGACGGATCGTTGGGAAGACCTGGAAACCAAGGTGCGTGACTGGTTGCGTAGCTACGGCTATCGCAACATGCGCACGCCTGTGCTGGAACACACTCGCTTGTTTACCAGGGGCATTGGCGAGGTGACCGATATCGTCGAAAAGGAAATGTACACGTTTACTGACTCCCTCAATGGGGATTCGTTGACGATGCGACCTGAGTTCACGGCTGGCATGGTCAGAGCTGTGATCGAACACAATTTGCTCTATGACCGTCCGCAGCGTGTTTATGCCATGGGACCGGTTTTTCGCCATGAACGCCCGCAGCGGGGGCGATACCGTCAGTTTCACCAGATCGACGTCGAGGCGCTCGGGATGGCTGGTCCCGATATTGATGCCGAGATGATCATCATGGTTGCACGGCTCTGGAGGCTCCTCGGCATCCAGGATGTCAGGCTGGAGATCAACTCGCTTGGTCAGCCAGATGAGCGTGCTGCACACCGAACAGCCCTGATTGAGCACCTCGAAAAAAATCGCAGTGTGTTGGACGAAGATGGCTTGCGTCGGATGTACACCAACCCCCTGCGCGTCCTGGACACGAAACATCCTGCCATGCAGGAAATGGCTAACGCTGCACCCAAGCTGTTCGATTTTCTAGGTGAGGCATCGCGCAAGCATTTTGACGGTGTCTGTGCCCGGCTTGACGATGCGGGCATCCAGTGGACCCTCAATCCTCGCATGGTGCGGGGTCTGGATTACTACAACCTCACTGTTTTTGAGTGGATCACCGATAAACTGGGCGCTCAGGCAACAGTGTGCGGTGGTGGACGTTACGATGGCCTGATTGAGCTGCTTGGCGGCAAGCCTGCCCCGGCCGTGGGTTTTGCCATTGGCATGGAGCGATTGATTGACCTATGGGGGCAGTTTCAGCCCGAACCCGTTTGTCCCGAATGTGATGTGTATATCGTCCAGATCGGTGATGAGGCTCAGAGACAGGCTGCCATCTTGGCCGAGCAGATGCGTGATGAGGGAATCCGCGTCATCGTGCATGCAGGGGGTGGCAGTTTCAAGTCTCAGTTCAAGCGGGCGGACAGCAGCAACGCATCGATTGCGGTTATCCTTGCTGGTGACGAGCTGGCAGCGGGGGTGGCATCAGTCAAAATGCTCCGTGCAGATGCTCAGCAAGATGGCGTGGCGCAGGTTCAAGTTCCCCTCCAGGATGTGGTGGGCTTTTTGAAAGGCAGGATGTAAACAGCATGGCATACGACCTCGAAGAACAGGAACAGATTGACCAACTCAAGGCATGGTGGGCCAAGTACGGCACCTTTGTCTTGACTGTGCTGGTGATCGTGCTGGGTGTTGTAGCAGCTTGGCGCGGTTTGCAGTGGTATCAGACACACCAGGCCACCAAGGCGAGAGGCTATTTTGAGGCGCTTGAGCAGGCTACCCGTCAACCTGGGGATGACTCGGTGGCGCGGGTCAATGCCGCGATGAAAACACTTCGTGACGAATTTTCCAAGACTGACTATGCAGCGCGCGGTGCCTTGCTTGCTGCTGCGGCGTTAATGGAAAAGAAGGATGTTGCAGGCGCAAGGTCGCAGCTGGACTGGCTTGCACAGTCCTCGCATCCTGCGCTTGTACCGGTTGCTCGACTGCGGATTGCCGGCTTGTTGCTGGACCAAAAGGATTACAACGCTGCGTTGGAGCAACTCAAGGATCCTCCGCCATCCTTTGAGGGCATGTTTGCCGATCGTCGTGGTGACATCCTACTGGCACAAGGCAATATTGCTGGTGCCAAAGAGTCCTGGAAAAAAGCCATGGATCTTTTGGGTTCCGCAAGTCCTTTGGTGTCCATCGTCAAGCTCAAGCTTGAATCCACCGGGGGTTGATCATGAGTTCAGGCCGGTTGACCAGTGTAAGTCGCGGATTGGTAGCCATTCTTTGTGTGGTGGCGATCTCGGGGTGCTCGCTTTTTACGGGTGACGATGGACGTAATGACCCGGCTCCTCTGACGCAGTTTGATGCTGGCATTTCTGCCCAGGTGTCTTGGCGTGCCCCGATTGGAAGTGGCACCAAGATCGGCATTTCCCCTGCTGTAGGAAGGGAAACGGCCTATGCGGCATCTGCGGATGGTCAGGTTGCCAAACTTGACCTCTCATCAGGCGCTATTGTCTGGAAAACCAATGTCGGCAAAAAAATTGCTGCCGGTCCAGGAAGCGATGGTGTGATCACAGCCGTTGCAGCGGTGGACGGCAGCATCATTGCCCTGGACGACACAGGTCAAGTCAAGTGGCAAGCCCAGGCGACAAGTGAGGTCTCGATCCCTCCGGCAGTCGGATTCGGTGTGGTGGTGGTTCGAAGCGGCGATTATCGAATCCAGGCATTCAATGCTGAAAATGGCGAGCGTATCTGGAGCGTTCAGCGTCCGGGTCCAGCTTTGGCTTTGAGAGCGCCCAGCCGGATGCTGATGGCGGAAGGATTGGTCATTACCGGCATGCCCGGCGGAAAGCTGATGGCGATCAATGCTGTTTCTGGTGACGTCCAGTGGGAGGGCATGGTTGCCATCCCCAAAGGCTCGACAGACCTGGAGCGGGTCAATGACGTGGTGGGCGAGCCAATCTTGATCGGTCCCTTGCTCTGTGGCGTGGCATTCCAGGGAAAGATGGCATGTTTTGACGTTTCCCAGGGGGGACGCATGGTCTGGAGCAAGGATTTTTCCAGTGCATCCGGCATGACGGTCGATGGCAAAAATGCTTATGCTGCTGCGACCAATGACATTGTTTCTGCGTTTGCCCTTCAAAATGGCAATCTGGTCTGGCGCCAGGATGCCTTGCGAAATCGCAAATTAACTTCGCCAGCAGCCAATGAGCGTGCCGTGGCCTTTGGTGACTACCAGGGTTATGTTCATTTCCTTTCGCCCGAAGATGGTCGCCTGATTGGGCGCCTAGCTGTCGGCGGGGGTGCCATTGTGGCTCCCCTGACCACAACGGCTGACCAGGGCATCCTGGTTCAAGCGGGTGACAGTTCCATTGTTTTCATTACAGCGAATTAACCTGTGCCTTTCAAGCCTGTCGTAGCCCTGGTCGGGCGTCCCAATGTCGGCAAATCGACCCTGTTCAATCGTCTGACTCGTTCCCGTGCAGCGTTGGTGGCGGATTTTTCTGGCTTGACGCGTGATCGTCACTATGGCGAGGGCAGGGTGGGCGATATTCCCTTCATTGTGGTGGACACAGGTGGGTTTGAGCCAGTTGCCAAGTCCGGAATCCTGCATCACATGGCCAAACAAACCCGGCAGGCAATCGCGGAGTCGGATGTCGTCATCTTTTTGGTGGATGCCCGTGCCGGGGTGAATGCACACGACCACGAAATCGCCCAATTGCTTCGTAAAACTGGACAAAAAGTCGTGCTGTGCGTCAACAAGGCTGAAGGTATGCCGCATGGCGCTGCGGTGGCTGAGTTTCACGAGCTTGGATTGGGTCTTCCTCAGCCCATTTCAGCCGCGCATGGTGATGGCGTGGTTGACTTGATAGAGCAGGCGCTGAAAGAGTTTGGTGCCCAACCTGAGCCTGAGGATGATCATGCATTTGATGCGGATGATGCCGAGCCGACAGAGGACGATCTTGCGCGGGATCAGGATGCCACACCGCTTGTCGAGCCTGAGCACCGTATCAAGCTTGCGATTGTCGGGCGACCCAACGTCGGCAAGTCAACCATGATCAACACTCTCCTGGGTGAGGAGCGCGTCATTGCATTCGACATGCCAGGTACAACTCGCGATGCGATTGAAATCGAGTTTGAGCGTGGCAACAAAAAATATACCTTGATTGACACAGCTGGCTTGCGCAAGCGCGGCAAGGTATTTGAGGCCATCGAAAAATTCTCCGTCATCAAAACCTTGCAGGCCATTGAGGCCAGCAACGTCGTTCTCCTGATGATCGATGCGCAGCAGGAGGTGTCTGAGCAGGATGCCCATATTGCGGGTTTCATTCTCGAAACTGGCCGAGCGCTGGTGGTGGCGATCAACAAGTGGGACAGCGTGGACGAGGATCAGCGCGAGCGAATCCAGCGCGAATTCGAGCGCAAGCTCAGGTTTCTGTCCTTTGCCAAGGTTCACACGATCTCTGCCATGCGTGGCCAAGGTGTCAATGCTGTGCTGCGATCGGTCAATGCCGCACACGCTGCTGCGTTTGCCAAGCTGTCGACTCCCAAGTTGACGCGTGCTCTTCATGCTGCGGTTGAGCAACAACAGCCACCTCGCAAGGGCATCTACCGTCCCAAGATGCGGTACGCCCACCAGGGTGGCCAGAATCCGCCTCTGGTCATCGTTCACGGCAGTGCGCTTGACGCCATTCCTGACTCATATCGTCGTTATCTTGAAAGCCGGTTTCGGGACGAGTTCGAGTTGGCTGGCACGCCTTTGCGCATTGAATTCAAGTCTTCACGCAACCCTTACGTCGATCGTTGAACGCCATGAGTCGTTTTTGGAGCAGTGTCGTCAGCAGCCTGGATCCTTATGTTCCAGGCGAACAACCTCGTCTGGACAACCTGGTCAAGCTCAACACCAATGAGATGCCATATGGACCTTCGCCTAAGGTCCTTCAAGCCATTGCAGATGCCAACAACGAATCCTTGCGCCTGTATCCGGACCCGTCCTCCAGCGCTTTGCGGCAGGCAATTGCCAAGCGGTTTGGGCTGTCTGCTGATCAAGTGTTTGTTGGAAATGGCTCCGACGAGGTGTTGGCGCACGTGTTTGTTGGCTTGCTCAAACAGTCCCGACCGCTTTGGTTTCCTGAAATCAGCTACAGCTTTTACCCTGTTTATTGCGGGTTGTTTGGCATCGCCTATCGCCAGATTCCGCTTGACAGCCAGTTTCGGATCCAGCCAGAGGACTATTGTGCAGACCCTTCTGGTGGTCCAGGTGCAATCATCATTGCCAATCCCAATGCACCAACCGGCCATGCGCTTGCGCTTTCGCAGATTGAGGTGGTTCTCAAGGCCAATCCTGACATCCCGGTTGTCATTGATGAGGCCTATGTCGACTTTGGTGCGCAGACTGCAAGTGGATTGATCAACCAGTATCCCAATTTGCTGGTTGTTCATACCATGTCCAAGTCAAGGTCACTGGCTGGCTTGCGCGTGGGGTTTGCCATGGGTCAAAAAGAGTTGATCGAAGGCTTGGATCGCGTCAAAAACAGCTTCAATTCTTATCCATTGGACCGTCTTGCTCAGGCGGGCGCAACGGCTGCCATCGAGGATGAGGCTTATTTTGAGCAAACGCGCCAACGGGTGATCTCCTCGCGCGTGACATTGACTCGAGATCTGGAGTCCTTGGGTTTTGAAGTTCTTCCTTCGCAAGCGAATTTTGTGTTTGCGCGCCATCCTCAAAAAGAGGGAGCTTTTCTGGCACAGGCCCTGAGGCAGCGCAACATCATCGTTCGTCACTTTGCCAAGCCAAGGATCTCGGAGTTTCTGCGCATCACGATCGGAACCGACGCTCAGTGCGGACAATTGGTTGCTGCGTTGCGGGACATTTTGGGTGCATGATCGAGTGGCATCTATCGGGAAAACCCTGTAGAGTAGAGACCTGTGTGGATGTTCTTGTGTTCTTTACATGAGTGCCAGCACACCAACAACAAAACATACGGAGCCTGCCAATGAGCAATAAAGGGCAAACTTTGCAAGATCCCTTCTTGAACGCCTTGCGTAAAGAGCATATCCCAGTGTCTATTTATCTGGTGAACGGGATCAAACTCCAAGGCCACATCGAGTCCTTTGACCAGTACGTCGTCTTGCTTCGCAATACGGTCACCCAGATGGTCTACAAGCATGCCATCTCGACCGTTGTCCCCTCACGCGCTGTTTCTCTGCAAGCTGAAAACCCTGCAGAATAATTTCGCCTGATGCGTGCGCTGATCATCAGCGTTGATCTCGGCTCGCCCGACTACCAGGCGCACGCTGACGAGTTCGTCATGCTTGCCAAGGGTGCAGGTGCCGAGGTCGTTTCTGTGCTCTCATGTCGTCGAGCGAGGCCCGATGCTGCTTACTTCATTGGCACGGGCAAGCTGGAGGAGGGGGTGCTCCTTGCGCAGGAACACGAGGCAGACATCGTGCTGTTTGACCAGGCTCTGAGCCCTGCACAGCAGCGTAACCTTGAGCGGCAGTTCAACCTTCGAGTCGTGGATCGGGTTGCCCTGATTCTTGATATTTTTGCCCTCCGTGCTAAAAGTCATGAGGGTAAGCTGCAGGTGGAGCTTGCGCAGTTGCAGCATCTGTCTACCCGTCTTACCCGTCTGTGGTCTCACTTGGAACGTCAGCGAGGCGGGATCGGCATGCGGGGTCCAGGCGAGTCACAACTCGAGATGGATCGGCGCATGATCGGTGCCAAGGTTCGCGTGCTCAGGGAGAGATTGGAGCGAGTTCAGCGCCAACGATCCACCCAGCGCCGAGCCAGAGCTCGCGGGGCAACCTTATCAGTATCTCTTGTGGGCTATACCAATGCAGGCAAGTCAACTTTGTTCAATGCCATGACCCGAGCAGGGGCTTATGCAGCTGATCAGCTTTTTGCCACACTGGATACCACTACGCGCCGTGTTTGGATCGAGGGGGCTGGGCAGGTCACACTCTCCGATACGGTAGGGTTCATTCGCGATTTGCCGCATACATTGATTGCCGCGTTCAGGGCCACTCTTGAGGAAGCCATTCACGCAGATTTGCTGCTTCATGTGGTGGATGCCTCCAGTCCGCAGCGCGATGAGCAAATCGCCGAGGTCGACAAAGTGCTGACCGAAATTGGCGCGGCTGACATCCCAAGGATTCTGGTCTACAACAAAATTGACCAGGCAGGGCTGGAACCCCGTGTTGACAGGGATGCACATGGTACGATTGTGCGCGTATTCGTGAGTGCCTCGCAACGGCTTGGCTTGGCTGGATTGCGCGAATCGATAACCCAGTTTGTTTCAAACGCTGAAAACCATGCGACTCATTTCCAAAATATTCAATCTGAATGATCCCGGTTGGGGTCGTGGCCAGGGAGGAGACGGCCAACAGCAGCCTCCCAAGCGTCCGACCGGCCAGCAAGAGGGTCCCCCTGATCTCGACCAGGTATGGCGTGACTTGAACCAAAAACTGGGGTCGATTTTTGGCAAGGGTTCAGGCCGTGGTCAAAGACCGAATTCCGGTCCAGGCTTTTCAGGCCCGACACCTCGCCAATCCAAAATCGGTCTCGGCGTGATTGTGGCGGCGTTGATCGCGTTGTGGCTTGCCAGCGGTTTCTTCATCGTTCAGGAAGGTCAGGTTGCTGTCATCACCCAGTTCGGCAAGTACAAGGGCACAGCTCAGGCTGGCTTCCAATGGCGCATCCCTTATCCCATCCAAAATCACGAGATCGTCAACGTCTCTCAGTTGAGGACATTCGAAGTCGGCTTTCGTGGCAACGCGAGAAACAAAGTGTTGCCAGAGGCACTGATGTTGACTGACGACGAAAATATCGTTGATGTTCAGTTTGTGGTGCAGTACCGTCTGAAGGCCGATGGCGCACCAAACTACCTGTTCAAGACGCGCGATCCGGATGAGTCTGTCCGCCAGGCCGCACAAACAGCCATGCGCGAAGTGGTTGGTGGCAAGTCGATGGACTTCGTCCTGTATGAAGGTCGAACCGCTGTCGCAGCAGATGTGTTGAAATTGATGCAGCAAATTCTGGATCGTTATCAGACTGGCATCCAGGTGAGCACGGTGGCAATCCAAAACGTGCAGCCTCCAGAGCAGGTGTTGGCCGCGTTCGATGACGCGGTCAAGGCAGGGCAGGATCGTGAGCGCCAAATCAACGAAGGCCAGGCTTATGCAAACCAGGTGATTCCGATGGCCAGAGGCCAGGCATCTCGCATGACCGAGCAGGCAGAGGGTTACCGCGCCAAGGTCATCGGAGATGCAACCGGTGATGCTGCACGTTTCACCAGCGTCCTGAATGAGTATCGCAAGGCACCTGCCGTGCTGCGCGAGAGGATGTATCTAGAAACCATGCAGCAAATCTACTCACGTGCCAGCAAGGTGCTGGTCGATACCAGCGGGTCCAACAATCTGCTCTATCTACCTCTAGACAAAATCATGCAGCAAGTGTCCCAGGAAGCCACGCGCCCGATGACGCCGCCCAGCACGTCATCACCATTGATGCCTGCTCCTGCTGCTGCTCCCGCTGCACCAGCGCGCCCGGCTGTCTCGGGTGGTGGATTTAACAATACCTTGACGCGTGATCGCGGCAGCCGCTAAGGAGGGCACTCATCATGAATCGTCTTATGCCAATCCTCGTCGGCTTGATGGTGATCGTCGGCGTGCTGTCCTCTTCTGTGTTTATCGTTCGGGAGAGGGACTATGCACTTGTCTTCGCGCTGGGTGAGGTCAAAAAGGTCATATCTCAGCCAGGTTTGTATTTCAAGCTCCCACCGCCTTTTCAAAACGTGGTGACATTGGACCGTCGTCTATTGACCATTGATGTCCAGGAGGCCGAGCGTATCCAGACTTCCGAAAAGAAAAACCTTTTGATTGACTCGTTCGTCAAGTGGCGAATTTCGGATCCCAGGCTTTACTACGTGACGTTTGGTGGCAATGAGCGTGCGGCGCGAGAGCGCCTGCAGGCACAGATCCGCGATGCACTGAATGCTTCGGTCAACATTCGCACTGTCAAGGATGTGGTCTCGCTCGAGCGTGACGTCATCATGACGGAGGTACTCAACAGCGTGATCAAGCGTGCCGAGCCACTGGGTGTCCAGATTGTCGATGTCCGCTTGAAACGGATCGAATTCGCACCGGAGATTTCTGAGTCTGTGTACCGACGGATGGAGTCAGAGCGTCTTCGCGTGGCCAACGAGCTTCGTTCCATCGGTGCGGCTGAGGGAGAGAAGATTCGAGCTGAGGCCGACAAGCAGCGAGAGCAGATCCTGGCAGAGGCCTATGGACGTGCCCAAGCGGTCATGGGTGAGGGTGAGGCTTCAGCGGCTGCCATTTATGCCAAGGCGTATGGCGTTGATCCCTCTTTCTATAGTTTCTACAAAAGTCTGGAGGGTTACAAGGCTGCCTTTGGCAAACCGAGCGATGTCATGATCGTGGATCCATCCTCAGACTATTTTCGTTTCCTGAAGTCCTCGGCAGGTAAGTAATCTGGTGTGGTGCCTGTGCGCACTTCCTGTGCCGGTGAGATGAATGAGCGCCCCATTATAGGTATAATGCGCTGTAAGCTATACGAATGAACTGGCGGCTTGCCGGGCTTACGCCCCAAGCCGCTTTTTATTTGCGTGTGCCACGCGTGTGGCAATGTCCTGATTGACTGAACAAACGATCCGATCAATATGAAAGGCAATTGGCTGCTGCCTGAAAGTCTAGCTGATGTGTTGCCTGCAGAGGCTCGCCGCATCGAAGAGTTGCGGCGTCAGCTGCTTGACCTGTTTCGCACCTACGGGTTTGAGATGGTCGCGCCGCCGTTGGTGGAGTATATCGACTCCCTTCTATCTGGCACTGGCAGCGATCTCAATCTGAGGACGAGCAAATTGGTTGACCAGTTGTCGGGTCGCACCTTGGGTATCCGTGCTGACATGACTCCCCAGGTCACGCGAATTGATGCTCACCTCCTCAACCGAGTGGGCGTCACGCGTCTCTGTTATTGCGGTCCTGTGCTGCATGCCCGTCCGGTTGGCCTGTTGTCCAGCCGTGAGTTGTTGCAGATTGGGGCAGAGATCTACGGGCATGCTGGCATCGAGGCAGACCTGGAAATCATCAGGCTTGCGCTTGAGAGCGCGAGGCTTGCTGGTATTCGGTCCCTCAGGCTCGATATTTGTCACGCAGGACTGGTCAAATGCCTGATTGATGGTGACGCCATGGCGCGCGAGCGTGCCGATGAGGTCATGAGTTTGTTGAGAGATAAGGATCTCCCTGGTA
>Ga0255266_1000078_pt1 | contig 13192 bp, 13 predicted proteins | sample AtltaT_24_FD_183669 | JGI IMG/M metagenome (GOLD analysis project Ga0255266, IMG submission 183669) | Metatranscriptome of freshwater microbial communities from Altamaha River, Georgia, United States - Atl_Cont_RepB_0h (Metagenome... | ecosystem: Environmental > Aquatic > Freshwater > River...
CGACGCTTGACGTTGTGAAAAATGCGGACCAGGGAAGGCAGCCTTTTCAGGGCATCCACATAACCAAACACCGACAGCGCATGCATGGGATGCCATATTTCCATCCCCTGGGCAGTCAGTTGTGGACCACCAATTCCTTGGGCATGGCAACCATTCGGAGTCGATTGCAGTCCTGCAAGGACCCTCGAGGCAATCAGGTCACCGGATGGTTCTCCAGCGACCAGGCCCAACCTCAAGTTCATGAGCGGATGATGCCACGCGTGCTGGCATCCAGAAATGCCAACATGACAGACAAAACATCCTTGACTGCTGGTTCAGCTTCCTGACGGGCTCGAAGTTGTGCCTTGGCATCATCCAAGGACAGGCCTCTTCGGTAGATGATTTTGTAGGCATCACGCAGTGCGGAAATCGACTCGGGAGAGAAACCCCGCCTCTTGAGACCCTCTGCATTGATGCCTACAGGTACGCATGGATTGCCCGAACCCATGACGAAAGGCGGCACATCCATGTGGAGCGCACTATGACCTCCCGTCATGCTGTGCGCACCAATCCGCCCGAACTGGTGAACAGCAGCCAGACCGCCCACGATCGCCCAGTCACCGATATGCACGTGACCACCCATCTGCACGCCATTGGCCAGAATGACGTTGTTACCGATCTGGCAGTCATGCGCCACATGAACGTAAGCCATGATCCAGTTATCAGAGCCGATGCGAGTGACGCCAACATCCTGAACTGTGCCTGTGTTGAAGGTGACAAACTCGCGGACCATGTTGCGATCGCCTATTTCCAGGCGTGTGGGCTCTCCCGCATATTTTTTATCTTGGGGCATGCCACCAATTGAGCAAAATCGGTAAAAACGATTGAACTCACCAATGCTGGTCATGCCATCGATCACACAGTGCGCGCCAATTTCGGTGCCGGCACCGATTTTCACGTCAGGCCCGATAATGGAATAGGGACCAACCGTGACGGTTGGGTGCAACTCAGCATTCGGATCAACCACTGCAGTGGGGTGGATCAGGGAGGACATTTATTTTTCCATTGGACGGATTGCACACATCAACTTCGCACCAGCAACCTCCTGGCCATCGACAAGTGCTTGGGCCTGGTATTTGCAGATCGTTCTGGAGAGGCGCTCAGCGACAACCTTGAGGTGAAGCTGGTCTCCCGGCACGACTGGCTTGCGGAACCTGGCGTCATCGATGCCAACGAAGTAATACAAAATTTCCTTGTCTCTGGGCTTGAGTCCTGTTTCATCCGCAAACGAAAAAATAGCAGCTGCCTGGGCCAGCGCCTCCAGGATCAATACACCCGGCATGACCGGATGATGTGGGAAGTGCCCCGTAAAAAAGGGCTCGTTGATCGTGACATTCTTGATGGCATGAATGGATTTTCCTGGAACCATGTCAATGACGCGATCCACCAACAGCATGGGATATCGGTGCGGCAGCTGATCAAGAATTTGTTTAATGTCTAGTTCCATGGCGTGTGACCTGTACAGCAGGTTGATAGAGCATGTTGTGCAAAAAGAAGGCCACCGGTCAGGATGGATCCCGTTCAAGCGTGCGAAGTCGTTTGCGAATCGATGACAGTTGCTGAATCACAGCGGCGTTGCGCTGCCATTCGGCATGGCTGGCGTAGGGAAACACACCAGTGTAACGACCAGGCTCGCTGATGCTGGACGTCACGGCGGTGCCACCAGAAATATGGACATCATCTCCCAGCACCAGATGGCCAGAGAGCATGGCCGCCCCACCAATGGTACATCTTGACCCAATGGTGGTGGAGCCTGCCACACCGACGCAAGCTGCCATGGCTGTATGAGCACCAATGCGACAGTTGTGCCCGATCATGATCTGGTTATCCAGCTTGACGCCATCACCAATGACAGTGTTATCCAGCGCGCCGCGATCTACGGTAGTGTTGGCCCCAATCTCCACATCATCGCCAATCACCAGGCCGCCTAGCTGCGGAATTTTGCCCCAAGCGCCCTTGCCGATGGATGGGTCGGGGGCAAACCCAAAACCGTCCGCTCCCAATACGGCACCACTATGGATGATGGGGCGGTGACCAATCTTGACCCCGTCATACACCGTCACACGAGGATGCAAAATCCCGGCATCTCCAATGGACACGTTGGCACCAATGGCGCAACCAGCATGAATCTGGGTCATCGGTCCAATGTGGGTGTGGGCACCAACCACCACATGAGGGCCAATGGTGGCATCGGGGGAGATCACGGCAGTAGGATCCACTATTGCCGTGGGATGGACACCAGGCTCAACGGCAGGCTGTCTTGCCCAATCAAACCATTGTGCCACGCGAGCATACAGCAAATAAGGATGCTTGCTGATCACACGAGCATAGGGTGTGTGTTGTCCAGACTGAACAATCTGTTCTTCGATTTGCGGCAACACAATGATGGCTGAAGCCTTGGTGCTGGACAGCTGATCGAGATACTTTGGATGGACAATAAAGGAGATTTCGCTTGGGCCAGCGCCAGCCAGGGGACCGATGCCAGCAATGCGGGGTTCGGCAGCGCCCTGGGGGAGGCTGATGGACTGAACCAGCCCATCAGCATGGGGTACAGCCCTCAGCAGGTCAGACAGTGCAAGCGCACGATCAGCAGGCAACAAAACAGGCATTGTGCTTGGGCAAATTACTTGCCAAGGGCCTGAATCACTTTTTCAGTGATGTCAACGCGTGGATTCACGGTTACGGCATCCTGAATGATGATGTCATAGCCATCTGCCTCAGCAATCCGCTTGATTGCAGCGTTGGCTTTTTCAACGATGGATGCAAACTCTTCATTACGGCGACGGTTGAAGTCTTCCTGGAACTCGCGGCGCTTGCGCTGCAAGTCAGCATCCAAGTTGCCTAGCTCGCGCTGGCGGCGGTTGCGGTCCGAATCAGACAGCACGGGCGCATCTTTTTCAAACTTTTGAGCTTGGTTGCGCAGATTGTTTGTCAAGCGCTGGAGCTCGTCGTCACGCTTGCGAAATTCGGATTCGATTTTGGTTTGGGCTGCCTTGGCAGGACCAGAGTCTCTCAGAAGGCGCTCAGTGTTGACAAAGCCGATTTTTGTGCCTTGTGCCATAGCAGGAGAGGTGCCAGCCAGCGCAAAGCTTAGCGTGACCATGGCAGCCGCCATGCCAAAAAAACGGGACAGCGACATTTTCTTGCTTCCGATGGATGAATTGACTAGGGTAGGAGACATCTTGTAGCTCTCGCAGTAGGTTGAATTGCTTATTGCTATTGTGACATGGTTTGGATATCAGAAACCTGTACCGATCTGGAACTGGAACTGCTGAATATTGTCACCCGGCTTGGAGTTCAACGCCTTGGCGTAGGAAATCTGCAGGGGGCCTAGCGGAGACGTCCAGGAAAGACCCACACCGGCTGAGTATCTCAAGTCACCGAAATTGATGCTTTGCTCGGAGCCATCAATGTTCTGTCCCCAGACCTGGCCACCATCGGCAAACACGTACCAGCGCAGGGTACGATCTTGCTGGGTGCCAGGAAATGGAAGATAAAACTGAACGTTTCCGACCACGCGCTTGGAGCCGCCGATATAGGCAAATTGAGACGGATCATTCATGATGGGCGAAACAGGACCAAGCGTGTTGCCAGAATATCCGCGGACGGTGCCAATGCCGCCGGCGTAGACGTTTTTGATGACTGGATAGGGATACCCAGTTCCGTAACTCTTGCCGTAGTCAACCATGCCATTCAATGCCAGCGTGTAATCACGCCCAATCGGCAGGTAGAACTGTTGCTGGGCGGACAGCAGGTAGTACTTCAGATTCATGGTGCCCAGGTCGGCCTTCAGCCTGGAAAATCCCCCCTTGGTGGGAGCCACAGCACTGTCACGCGTGTCCTTTGCCCAACCCATGTTCAGGATCACGGCATTGGTTGACTCACCATAGTCGAGGAGGTACTGGTAATAGGCAAGCGCGGAGTTCGAGTAAGTCGACAAGCTGTTGTGTTCAAAGTTTGCCCCAACAAACACGCGATCAAACTCGGAGATGGGCACGCCAAAGTTCAGGCCTACCCCTCGTGTTTTCACCTCGTAGTTACCCGGTGTATTGTTGTAGGGACGGGTATCACGCCAGTAGAGTGAAGTCGTTTTGCTGATCCCCTCATTCGTGAAAAAAGGATCGGTGTGAGCAAGAACGAATGATCGGTTGTAGGAGCTCGTGTTGAACTGGAAGGTCAGGTTCTGGCCGCTGCCAAAGACGTTTTCCTCTGAAATGCCTGCCATGAACACTACGCCATCAGAGGTGCCATAACCAACGCCCACGTTGACCATGCCAGTCGGCTTTTCCTTGACCTCGATGTTGACGTCCACCTGGTCGGGGCTTCCAGGAACGGGCTCAGTCCCGACTCTGACATCATTGAAATAGCCCCTGCGATCGATTCTGTCACGGGACATCTTGATGCTGCCAGCGTTGTACCAGGCAGACTCCTGCTGGTTGACTTCACGACGAATCACAGCATCTCGAGTGCGATGGTTTCCACTAATCTGGATCTTGCGAACATAAACGCGACGGCTGGGGTCGATGTAAAAGGTCACATCCGCCTCACGCTTTTCCTTGTCCAGCACGGGGTTGGGATTCACGTTCGCAAACGCGTAACCCAGGCTACCTAGATAGTCAGTGATGCCCTTGCTTGTTGCATTGGCCTTGGAGCCGGAAAAGACTTCACCCGCCTTGAGCTGAACCAGTTGGTTGATTTCAGATTCCAAACCTAGCAACTCGCCGGCCAGTTTTACCTGGCTGACCTTATAGGGCTCACCCTCACTGATGGTGATCGTAATGTAAATGTCCTTGCGATCGGGGGAGATCGTGACCTGAGGCGGTTCGGATCTGAACTCTAGATAGCCACGGTCAAGATAAAAAGACTTGAGAGTTTCAATATCGCGCTCAAGCTTTTCACGCGAGTACTTGTCTGAGTCGGTATACCAGGTCAGCCATCCTGGCGTGGTAAGGGCAAACAGGTCAACCAGGGTGCTTTCTTTGAAAGCCTTGTTGCCAACGATTTTGATCTCACGAATCTTGGCAACCGAACCCTCAAAAATGTCAAAGTTGATGCCGACACGGTTACGTGGCAACGGCGTGATGGTGGGCGTGATTTCGACACCATACTTGCCCTTGGTCAGGTACTGCTGCTTGAGCTCAAACTCTGCCTGCTCCAACATGGACTGATCAAAAATCCGACCTTCGCCAAATCCAACCTGACGCAAAGAAGAAATGATGTCCTTGGACTCGAATTCCCGCATGCCGGTAAAGGTGACAGACGCAATGGTGGGGCGTTCCTGGACCACGACAACCACGACATTGCCAGCCGTGTCGATTCTGACGTCGCTAAACAGTCCTGTGGCGTATAGCTTGCGCACAGCCTCTGTTGCCATGTCCTCAGTAAATCGCTCTCCGACCTTGACCGGAAGATAGCCAAAAATGGTGCCAGGCTCGGTGCGCTGTATTCCCTCAACACGAATGTCCTTGATCACAAAGGGAGCAAAGGCAAGAACAGCCTGTGGGACGGATAGGAAAGAGGCAATAAGCAAAGCACGCAGGAATGCCGAGGCACGAGAGATGCGGCGAGTGCCAAATAGAAACCAGCTGGAGGACATCCCCGTTAACCTTTTCGTATTCGTAAAAATGCAGTCATTTTAAGCCAGACAGACCTAGGTGAAAAGGCGAGTCAGGTCATTGAAGAGTGCCAGCACCATCAATCCCGCCAGGAGCCCTGCTCCCGCACGCTGACCAATGGCGATCCACTGCTGTGAAGGTGGACTGCCTTTGACAATCTCGATGAGATAGTACAGCAGATGTCCACCATCCAGCATGGGAATCGGCAGGAGATTCAGGACTCCCAGGCTCACACTGACCAGCGCTAAAAATCCAATATAGGCAGCCAGCCCAATCCGGGCGGTTTGACCGGCATAGTCAGCGATGGTCACAGGACCACTGATATTTTTGACAGACACCTCTCCCATGATCATCCGACCCATCATGCGGACAGAAAACCAAGCGGTATCCCAAGTTTTGACGACGCCATTCCAAATGCTTTCAAGCGGCCCATAGCGGACTAAGGTTTGCTCGATTTCCGCACCAAGCCTCACACCGATCCTCCCAACTGGCTGACCGGCATCAGATTGTTCGGACTGGGGAACCACGACAACAGGAATGCGAGATTGGTCACGTTCGATCGTCAACTCGACTGAGACGCCAGGATGGCGCTGGATGTAGTCAATCACGTCCTTGATCGTGGGGTCTCGCAAACCAGGAATGGCGACAATCAAGTCTCCTGCGCGCAGGCCGGCCGCCTGGGCGGCTCCGCCATTCACCACGCTGTTGATCAGCGGTTTTTTGGTGTTGAGGCTGAGGTCTGCTGCCTTCATGGGGTCGTCTTTGGGTGGATCGAGGACCTGAGGCAGAGTGATCACTCGCGTGCGCTTGATACCCGAGGACTCAGTCTCAATCTCCGCTGTTCCACCCTCGGACATCCTCTGCATGATTTCCCACCGCAGCTGGCCCCATGATTGGATGGCGACATGATTGATGCCGATGATCCTGTCACCCGCATTGAGTCCGGCGGCATAGGCCGGCGTCCCGACAGGTGGCGGGCCAATGACCGCGGCCGGCTCTCGAGTGCCAGCCATATTGAGTCCAGCATAAAGCGCAACAGCCAGAATCAAGTTAAACAAGGGACCTGCTGCGACAATCGCGATTCGTCGATAAACGGACTGAGACTGAAATGCCTCGGCAATGCCCCTCTCCCCGCGCTCAGGGTCAGGCTCGTCTTGCATCTTGACATAACCGCCCAAGGGGATGGCAGAGATTGCCCATTCGGTGCCATGCCGATCGGTGCGTTTAGCCAAAACTGGTCCAAAACCGACGGAGAATCGCAAGACCCTGACACCGCACCGCCTTGCCACCCAGTAATGGCCAAACTCATGAAACGTGATCAGGATACCTAGGGCAACGGCAAATGCGATCAGTGTCGTGAGCATGATGAGAATCTATCCGGAAAATGCGTTACACATCAAATAGCAAGACCCAGATTGCCAGCAAAAGTTCGAACCCTGGCATCCAAGTCGATCACGTCCTCAAGGGAATCCAGTGCAGAACTGGGTTGACCGGCTTGCCACTCAAGTGAAGCCTGGATCACTCTGGGGATCCAAGTGTAGGGGAGTCTACCCTCTAAAAAAGCAGCGACGGCGATTTCGTTGGCAGCATTCAATGTCAGGCAAGCATGCTGGCCTGCCTTGAGCGCATCAAACGCTAACCCAAGGCACGGGAATCGTTCTAGGTCTGGAGATTCAAAATCCAGTCTTCCTTGGGTTGCAAGATCCAGCATGCTGACGCCCGAATCAATCCGTTCCGGAAAGGCCAGCCCATAGGCAATGGGCGTTCGCATATCCGGCTGTCCCAGCTGGGCCAAAACAGAACCATCCAGGTACTCGACCATCGAGTGCACCACGCTTTGGGGATGGATGACGACCGATATACGCTCAGCTGGCATGGCAAACAACCAGTGTGCCTCAATGACTTCAAGACCCTTGTTGAGCATCGTCGCGGAATCCACTGAGATTTTCCTGCCCATGCTCCAGTTGGGGTGGGCACAGGCCTGCTCAGGGGTGACATGTTCGAGATCCAGGAGATCATGACGGCGAAATGGTCCACCCGAGGCAGTCAAAATCAAGCGCTTGACGCCAGGAATGGGGGTCATTGGCGCAACTGCCCTGCCCTGGTGAGGCAAGCATTGAAATATCGCATTGTGCTCACTGTCGATGGGAAGCAGTTCGGCACCATGCTCCCTGACTGCAGCCATGAAGAGTGAGCCGGCTGCGACAAGTGCCTCTTTGTTTGCCAGCAAGACACGTTTGCCAGACCGAGCGGCTGCCAAGGCTGATGGCAACCCGGCTGCACCGACTATCGCCGCCATCACAATCTGTGTGTCAGGATCGGATGCTGTGTCAACCAGTCCCTGTGAGCCGACTCGAATCTCCGGCATCGGGCCTGAGCCGATCCAGCCGGCACGAAACTTGGCGGCAGCAATCACATCAGGTACCACGACTACCTTGGCAGATGTGTCTCGTGCCTGGACGATCAGCCTGTCAATTCTTGAATGCGCCGTGAGGGCAAATATCCGGTAACGGTCAGGATGACGCAGCACGACGTCAATCGTGCTCTCGCCAATTGAGCCAGTCGATCCAAGAACGGTGACTTGTTGGATGCTCATGACATGGGCCAGGTTGTCATTAGATAAGCAACAGGCAGGACAGCAATGACAGCATCGATACGATCCAACACTCCCCCATGGCCTGGCAGCAATGCGCTCGAATCCTTGATGCCGGCACGACGCTTGAGCAGTGACTCGAACAAGTCACCCATGACGGAAATACACCCAAGCACCACAGCAGCCAACAAGGTGAGCGCCCAGCCCCACCGTGCCAGAAGGTCGGCAGCAAAGGTGTCCTTCCATTGGGAGCTGATTGCGATCCAAGCCAACACACCCAATAGCCCTGTCAAGGCTCCCTCAACGGTTTTGCCAGGACTGATGCGAAACGCAAGCTTGTGTTTGCCAAACCGCTTGCCGCCAAAATAAGCAAAAATGTCTGCAATCCAAATCAGCATGAGCAAGCTCAACAGATACATTGTGCCGCGCAGATAAAAAAGGAAAATCATTAGAATGCAGGCTGCCAGCAAGGCAATCGGAGCGAAAAGTGTCCAACCCAAATCGCGTGCAGGAGCATCAGCATGACCACGCAACACGGCTACCGGCACGGCACTTAGCCAGACAAGCGCAGCGATGACGACCAGCCATTCAAACCATGGTGCGTGAACATCCCCCATGAAAAATAGCTTGTGCGATATAGCCAAGGTAAAGGCAAACAGAGAGGAACCAAATAGGATACTGACTGCAGGATGACCTGGCCAGGTCATCCTGCCCCACTCCCAGCCTGCACAACCACATAGAATGGCCATCATGCATGCAAATGGCCAGGGCGAAGAGGTTGACATCACCAGCACCAGGACCGACAGCAGAACGATCGCAGTGATGATGCGCTGCTTGAGCATGGATCAACTCTCCGTCATGACGGATTGAAGCTGCTCGCTGGTGCGACCAAACCTGCGTTCGCGAGTGCGATACCACTCAAATGACTTCTGAAGCTCGCGATGGTCGAAATCAGGCCAGAAGCAATCGGTGAAATACAGTTCGGTGTAAGCCAACTGCCAAATCAGAAAATTGGAAATACGTTGTTCCCCACCCGTTCGGATGAACAGATCAGGCTCAGGCGCCCAAGACATGGATAGATGCGCTGCCAGATCGTCTTCGCCAATTTGGCTGGGTTGGTGGGCTAATAATGGATTGTGATGAAGCATCTTGCGCGTCGCCTGCAGGATATCCCATCGACCACCATAGTTGGCAGCAATTGTCAGGTTGAGCTTGTCATTGTGCGCAGTGCGCTCCTCAGACTCTCGAATGCGATCTTGAAGCGCTTGATCAAAATGTGACAGGTCACCGATCACGCGCAACCTGACCCCCTTGTCACGCAGCTTGCTCACTTCTTTTTCGAGAGCCTGCATAAAGAGGCGCATCAAAAGCGTGACCTCCTCAGGAGGTCTGCGCCAATTCTCAGAACTGAAAGCAAACAAGGTCAGATAGCGAACACCGCTCTCGCCACAAGCCTCCACCACGTTTCTGACGGATTGAACTCCCTTGGCGTGACCTGCACTGCGAGGCAAGAGGCGCTTTGTTGCCCAACGCCCGTTGCCATCCATGATGATGGCAACATGAGCGGGAACTTCACCGGTTTTCGGTATTCCCTTGGTTGAGCTGACAGACATGATCATCTACGAATCAGACCGTCATGATTTCGGCTTCTTTTTGCACAATCAACTTGTCGATTTCCGTCACGCAGCGGTCAGTCATTTTTTGAACATCGTCCTGGGCGCGTCGCTCATCATCCTCAGAGATATCCTTGTCCTTAACCAGCTTTTTAAGAGCCTCATTGGCTTCGCGGCGCAAGTTGCGCACTGCGATCTTGGCATCCTCACCCTCAGACTTGACCACTTTGGTCAAGTCACGACGACGTTCCTCAGTCAGTGCAGGCATGGGAACTCGAATGTTGTCACCCATCGCCTGTGGGTTGAGGCCAAGGTCTGAATCACGAATGGCCTTTTCGACCACGGATGACAGGTTCTTTTCCCATACTTGAACGCTTAGCGTGCGTGCATCGAGCAGGTTGACGTTAGCGACTTGGCTGATTGGCACCATGGATCCGTAGTATTCCACTTGAACATGATCAAGTATGCCGGCATGAGCTCGTCCGGTACGGATTTTGGCCAGACTGGCTTTCAATGTCTCAATGGTCCGGCCCATGCGGGTTTCGGCAGATTTTTTGATGTCAGACACACTCATGGTCATTCCTTAAACGTGAACCAGCGTACCTTCATCTTCACCCTGAACGGCACGCATCAACGCACCGGGCTTGTTGATGGAAAATACCCTGATAGGAAGCTTTTGGTCTCGGCACAGCGCAAATGCTGTGGCATCCATGACTTCTAGGCGACGATTGATGGCTTCGTCAAAACTGATGCGGGTATAGCGCGTGGCAGACTGGTCCTTGTTGGGATCCGCAGTGTAAATGCCATCAACCTTTGTGGCCTTGAGCACGATCTCCGCACCAATCTCTGCTCCACGCAGTGCGGCAGCGGTATCGGTCGTAAAAAAAGGATTGCCAGTACCGGCTGCAAAAATCACCACCTTGCCTTCCTCGAGATAGCGCAAGGCTTTGGGGCGAATGTAAGGCTCAACAACCTGCTCAATATTGAGAGCAGACTGTACCCGGGCATCGACGCCTTGATGTTTGAGAGCATCCTGAAGCGCCAACGCGTTCATGACAGTCGCCATCATGCCCATGTAATCTGCGGTGGCGCGATCCATGCCCTGGGCGCCTGGCGCCACACCGCGGAAAATATTCCCACCGCCAATGACAACGGCAAGCTGCACACCATGGCGGCAAACCTCAGCGACTTCCTGGGTCATCCGGATGATGGTGCTTCGGTTGATACCATAGGCGTCTTCACCCATCAGTGCTTCACCAGACAGTTTCAATAGGACACGCTTATGCATCTTGGCAGTCATGGTGGCTTAATCCGACGTGGTGAAAGACGATGGAAGTTTAAACTAAACGCAGATGTGGGTGGGGAGTGACCCTCCCCATCCCGCAAGCAACAATCAGGTCATCCCGATAGCACTTGAGCCTGTCGATCAGGCATTGCCAGCAGCGGCTGCTGCCACTTCAGCAGCAAAATCCGTCGCTTTTTTCTCAATCCCTTCGCCAACAACGTAAAGCGTGAATGCGTCCACGCTGGCAGATTTTTCCTTGAGCATCTGGGCAACAGATTGCTTGTCATTTTTGACAAATGGCTGAGAAAGCAAAGCCACTTCCTTGAGGAACTTCTGGACAGAGCCTTCCACCATCTTTTCAACAATCTCGGCTGGCTTGCCCGATTCGGCAGCCTTTTGCCTGGCAACGGAGCGCTCGGCCTCCTTGTCCGCTTCAGACACACCCTTCTCATCGACAGCACGAGGCTTGGTGGCAGCAATGTGCATAGCCAAGTCCTTGCCGGTTTCGTCTGAACCAGCGAAGTTCACCAACACGCCAATTTTGCCTCCGTGAACATAGCTGGCCAGCTTGTTGGGGGTCACGATGCGCTGAAAACGACGAATGGAGATGTTTTCGCCAATCTTGCCAACCAGTGCGGTGCGGGTGGTTTCGACTGTGCCATCACCCATGGCTGTCGCTGACAATGCCTCAACATCAGCAGGACCAGCAGTGGCAACCAACTTGGCCAATGCGTTGACAAACGCAATGAAATCGTCATTTTTGGCAACAAAATCCGTTTCACAATTCACTTCTATCACGGCACCCTGTTTGGCATCGGGAGAAATGTAGAGGCCGACCAGCCCCTCGGCCGTTACTCGACTTGCCGCCTTGCTTGCCTTGCTGCCGAGTTTGACACGAAGAATCTCTTCAGCGCGTGCCATGTCACCAGCGGCCTCGGTCAGTGCCTTTTTGCACTCCATCATCGGGGCATCGGTTTTTTCGCGCAGTTCTTTCACCATTGCTGCAGTAATTTCAGCCATGTTTTCTCCAAAATATTGAGTGCGCCCTGCTGATGCAGGGCGCGTGAAACATCAAACGAGACTGGTGCTAGTGGCACACAGTCACCGCCCATCCATGAATCAGTCTTGGGTTTGTTCGACTTCGACGAACTCTTCGCCTTCGGCGAGCTCTTCGACCAGACCGTTCAGACGCTGGGCGCGCCCTTCGAGCACGGCGTCGGCCATACCCTTGGCATAGAGCGTGATGGCCTTGGCTGAGTCATCATTGCCAGGAATGATGTAATCGATGCCATCTGGAGAATGATTGGTGTCGACAACCGCAACAACGGGAATGCCCAGCGCGGTGGCTTCGGCAACCGCGATTTTGTGGTAACCCACATCGATCATGAAAATGGCGTCGGGCAGACCATTCATGTCCTTGATGCCGCCGATGGACTTGTTGAGTTTTTCCAGTTCGCGTTGAAACAACAGGGCTTCTTTTTTGGTCAGACGCTCGGTGCCACCATCGGCCACCATGGCTTCCATATCCTTGAGACGTTTGATCGAGCTTTTGACCGTCTTGAAATTGGTCAGCATGCCTCCGAGCCAGCGGCTATCGACAAAAGGCATGCCTGCGCGAGCAGCCTCGGCTGCGACGATATCGCGAGCCGCACGCTTGGTGCCAACGAACAGCACGGTTCCACCCTTGGCAGCAACCTGGCGCACAAACTTGGTGGCTTCCTGGTAGCGGGCAACAGTGTGCTCAAGGTTGATGATGTGAATCTTGTTGCGGTGACCAAAGATGAACGGAGCCATCTTGGGGTTCCAGTAACGGGTCTGGTGTCCAAAATGGACGCCAGCTTCAAGCATTTCACGCATGATAGACATGATTGGATTCTCCGAGGGTTATGTCTGGTATTGCGCCTGAAGCTCTTGAGGAGGACTCAAAAACACCCTGGAGGCGCAACACGCGATTTACGTCATGTGAAAACCAGCAACCTCAAATCGTCAGGTCAATAACCATGACAGACCCCAGGTTGCGCTTTGCCTTTTGGCAGGCAAGCCTATA
>Ga0255266_1000083_pt1 | contig 13113 bp, 1 predicted proteins | sample AtltaT_24_FD_183669 | JGI IMG/M metagenome (GOLD analysis project Ga0255266, IMG submission 183669) | Metatranscriptome of freshwater microbial communities from Altamaha River, Georgia, United States - Atl_Cont_RepB_0h (Metagenome... | ecosystem: Environmental > Aquatic > Freshwater > River...
GTTGTATGCAAATTCTTAAAAAATTATTTTTTTCCTTTATTATTCGCATTGTTACTATTATTATCTTGTAATTCTTCTTGTCGTTGTTTACGTATTTCTTCAATTTGTGTTTTTGTTAACATGGTATAACCATGAGCTTGTAAACCTCGTTCGATTCGTTGTAAAGCTATCGTAGCACGTAAACATGGATTAATATTTGATTGATTTATTAACATAACTTCATCTTTATGGGATATATTAGTTATATTACCTAATAATAATGATGTCATATATCGACGATAAGGTATTTCATGGGCTTCACTCGATGATAAAGTTTTATTATTATTTGTACCGGGTAATGGAGCACCAGCTGTAGCGGAAGCAACTATTTCACTTTCTGTATACGAAGTTTTTAAAGGATCTACTAATGCTAATTGCCATATAGGTACCCGATTACGTCCTTCTTGTTCAATATCCATTAAAATACTAATAATCGTAGATTCAAAAAAATGACGATGATATAAACTACCACGGGGTGGATCAATAATCGTATTCGAAAGAGGTAATAAACCTTTTTGTTGTTGTTGTTGAACATAAGTTTGATAATGTTCCCAATCTTTTTCCAATAAAAATTCAATCGCTCGATCAGTTAATATAAATAATCGTGCTATTTCATTCGCACATTCTAAGGCTACGGGTATATATTTTTCTTGATAAGCTTCAAACATATATTTATATAATAAAACAATAAATTCACCAATACGGTTATTATGTACATCCATCGTTTCATATTGTAATGCTAAAGTTTCCATTACCATAAAAATAGGATGCATATAATCGGGATTATAATTGGCTTTCATAACAATATCTAACGATTTCATAACAAAATGATGTTGATCAATATAATCTTTTTCTTTTTCATTCCATTGTTTTAAGCCAGCAAAACGATGACCAATTATGGAAGCTACCGCATCAGGATTCGGTCCCCACATATCTGGCCATTGTCCCGAACGTACAGTACCGGATTTATTTAATAAAAGAGAATAAATATTCCGATTACGAACAATATAACGATATAAAGATGATTGAACATCATCCGGGGCTAACGGATCTAACGCTAATGTATGTACTCGACCACCCGGATCTAATTTACTATCATTACATAATGTTTGTTCACGATGCATTTCTAATTCAATAGGACGATCCGTTAATTCGGGTACATCCGGAGCCGATAATGTAACTCCTGCTAACGTTACGGTATATTTACCAGGTAATGGAGCCGTAGGATTTTTTACTTTAAATTCATTTCGTGCTTTAATTAAATCCGTTACAAATGAATTGGGTATACTCGCATGCATACGTTGAATAATTAAATCATAATATGATTGGGGTATAAGGACATTCATATACGCTGGTAAAACTGCCGGAGCAATTAAACAAGGATCAGGAATCGGGGGAATGGGAAAAGTTCGACCATCACTACCTAATGGTACTACCGTAGATGAGGGTGTCCATAATGTATGGAAATACTTCCAATAGGTACGCATAATTTGTGCATCGGTACTACCATTAAGAACAGCACTATAGGCATGTTCCGAAGGAATATTTTTATTTTCCATCATAATTATCGATTGGAATACAGCCGGAGTTATAGTACTTGATGAAGACGAAGAGGATGATGAAGTAGTATTAGTACTAGTCGTTGTTGTAGATGAACGACGACCATTCGATAATGATAAATGAGGGAATGATAATACATTACTACGAGATGTAGTAGTATTACTAATTGTAGTATTGGGTAACGTTTGTACAGCTTGTACCGCCGTAAGGGGATTTACTAAATGCGTAGGTAAGAAATGTAATAAACTAGCATGTTCAATACTACGAACAGGACCTAAATATACTGCAAATGGACTTACCGCTCCTGGCCATTGCGAACCATGATTGGGCATAAAACAACTACGCCATAATAATGCTAATAAATCAAAAGTACGAGTCCAAGTAGGAGTAAATAATTTATTACACATACTTTCTCGTTTACGATTAATTGGCCAATTAATATTATTATCTTGTAAAAATAAATCAAATAATAAAGTTAAACCTAATCGATCGATATACGCATGACGCATACGATGACCAAGAACCATAAAACGATAATACGTAGCGACACCATAGGCACCTACCTCTAAAATTTTATAATCAGGATTGGAACGTAAACTTTTTACAATATCATAATCAATACGATGTTCCGGCAACCCATCGGACCAACGACATAATGCCCGATAAATACTACTACCACCTGAGGAATAAATCGAAATTGATGTAGATATGGTCGAATCTAAATGTAATTGTAAGGGAAAACCAGAACCAAAGCCACCACGCGCTGCATCATATAAAGCGGTAAAATGAGGATCAAAATAACGCCAACCAAAAGCAGCACAATAATCAAATAATTCAAAACTACCCATCCAATACGATAATAAATTACCTAATAATGTACCTTTACCATTGGCTTCTTCTAAACGATATTTTGCATTAGTATTCCGGAATGCACGGAATGCTTGAGGACGAAAACTTGGTAATTCTGATTGTAATAACATAATTAAAGTCATAGCAAATACACGCGCTACAGCATAACGAACAATATCCGGAGCACCTTGTAATATAATGGTACGATACCAGGAATCATGATGTAAATTATTATCATCTAATACTAATCGACCAGATAAGGTACGAGGTACTTTTTTCTCTTTTTTATTTTTATCAGGTTTCGTACGTACATGGGTTTCGGTATCAACAAATTCAAAACCAATCATATCGGTAATTTCTTTATGTAAACCAATTAAACGACATAAATTATACATATAATGAGGTACTAAAGAAATATTACTTGATCGAGCTAATGGTAATACCCCAAACATAAATAATGGACGGACTAAGGTACGGAAATCGACTAACGCTGTGGATGTATCTTTTTTACTTTCTTCAGGTTTACTACTATCAATATCATCATCATCTAAATATACTAATGGTGCAGCTAATGGCGTAGCACTAGTATGTGGGATTAATGAAGGTTGACGTCCAACCGTATCTAATACACTATGCATAAAGGAAGCAAATTCATGATCCATTTGTCGATATAATCGTCCAAATACACCATTATCACTAATAATTTCCGCAGCGATGGAAGAAGGCATAATACCACGACCATAACTATCCCGGGGTACTAATTGATTTGGTAACAAAGGTAACGTTTGTTTAGTATCCGGTGGAGTAGTTGTAATCGAAGCGGTATTATTATTAACGGGGGAAGCTGAAGATGTGGATGAACTTGCGGAACCATGTTTACCAAAGGTAAATCCAAGGACATTACTTTTTGTACTCGAAGTAGTATTCGTTGGTGTCGGAATAGGATCAGGATTTACATAACCGGTAAAGGTAGTACCTAATAAGGATTGACAGATATCCGCATCAGAAGATTCAATTTCAACATCCACCGGTTTTGGTGCTTTACGTTCATAAACTAACATATAAGCATTCCGTGTAATTTGATTATTTTGATTATTATTATTATTACCGGAAGTTTTCATATTCCCACCAAAACATTCATCGGATAATTTATTAATATCCCATTCTTTTACTAATGAATCATTAAATTCTAACCATCGTCCATCAAAATTATTCGATAATGAAGCATCAATTTTACTATGTTGTTTTACAGCTTCCATACCTTTACGTTCCGCCATTAATGCATTCGCTCGTAATCCACGTTCTTTAATAAAACTATAATAATGTCCATGGGTTAATTCACCACTATGAACGACTACACCCACTAATTCATATTGCCATTGATCTCGAGGAGTATCTTGAGGTAATTCCGATAATTTGGTATTCGAATTATTACTCGTTAATTCACGAGCAATTACATCATAAGAATAAGGTTGAAAATTTAATGTCGTAGGAAATTCAAAAAATGTATTTTGTTTTACCGGTTGCATAATTTCCCAATCCATACTAAATCGTTTTAAATGTAATATTAATGTATTACCTAAATTACCTAATGTACTACGTTTACGTAAAGTTGTACGTTGTTTACATGCATCACATTCATAACCATGAATATCTTCCCACGAAACTAATCGATCTAAGGCTGATGTCATTTCTCCGGTACTTACTTCGACGGATAAACAATAATTATTCGGATATTTTTTAACTTGTACTGTACCACAACCACCGGTACAATATAAAATTTCTCGTGTTTCTAATCCTAATACTTGATGAATTAATTTGGAACGGGAAGTAGGTTTTAATTCATTTTCAATTTTATCTAAAAACATATTTAAAAATTCTTGAGCATCTTGTTGTTCCCCAACATTTATGGGATTACCTTCCCAATCTTTAAATGCTTGCGTCCAATCCCGGGGTTCATAAGCCCGACGATCGGATAATTCTAAATGACCAAAAATACGTTGTAATTGATATAAAACGGAATTTTTACGTTCTTCATTTAATACATTTAATGTCATATTTTCTTTATTACTTTCGACATTTGTTAATAATGATAAAATACCAAATCGTAATGGTTCCATCATAAAAAATTGTTGTAATAAACTATTCATATAACATGTTGAACCTAAATTACGTAATCCAACATAACCTGCCGAACTACGTCCTTCTTGTAATAATGGATTTTGTTTATAACCATAACGACTAATAGTATCTAATCGTTGAAGAGAATTTTCTGAATCATATAATTGTAATGCTTGAGTTTCTAATATATTTAACATCGTAACCATGGTACGTTGACTACGACGTACAAAGGCGGTTAATAATTGAAAAGCAGCACGACGAGCTAATGTTGATTTACATTTTGGTCCCGTCGGAGGAGATCCAGAAACTAAGACTAACGGATGATACGTTACGGTGGCAGGAGTAGTTGAGGCTGATTTTGTTCCACTAGATTTAATAATTGATGGACTAAAGGTTGCTGCTGGAGTGGTGGGGGATTGTACAATATGAGCCACATCATCAACAAATAAACAATCATAAAATAATATTTCTAAAATGGTTTTTGAGGAATTGGACGTTGTGGTAAATGTTTGTTCAGCGGTGGTACGCGCAACCGTGGGATCCATTTCGACTAATATCGTCGCTAACCGTAATGTACCAATTAAGATATGATCTACACCAATGACCGGGGATACTACATCATCTTCTAAAGCAACCGGTTCTAAAGAAATATTACGTACATTTTCATGAACTAATGATTCCATTTCGGTTGCCGCACCAGGTACATTATCTAAGGATTTGGGACTGGTTAAGATACTTGTATCGGGATGCGCATTTACTAATGTCATTAAAGCTTTACGAACTGTATCATCTGTAATAGCTTTACCTAAGGACATAAATGCAGGATGCATAGGTATTACCGAATATAAAGGACGAATACGGGTTAATTGAGTATTACGGAAAGAAGTAAAATTACGTTTAGTAAAATCTACCGTATGCGTAATAGGGGATGAACTTTGGGATTGAGTTGTGGTAATATTTGGTTTAGCAGTAGTAGTCTCGGTTTCTTCTTCATTTGATTCCGATGATGGTGGAGGAGGAGGTGGAAGGGGTCCTTCCATACTAGCTTGGATAGCGGCTGCATCATCATCATCAATTTCAATTTGATTAGAGGTACGTTGTTGAATTATTTTATTAGCTTCCGATACTGAAGATAATGTTTCTAAAATAGGACAAATAGCAATTTGTTCTAATAATTCTTTTAATAAGGTACGTAAATGCGCAGGTAAACGAATACGTGGTAATCGTGCACCTTCTCCAATACTACTAATATCAAAAGTTGTATTAACCGGTATAGTGGAAGGTATCATTAGCGTTTCAATAACATCCCGTAATAATCCTTCTAATAATGAAAAATAAACAGATGTATTACCACTAGTAGGAGTAGATTTATACGTTGGACGATAGGTACATAATTCTGTTAATAACCAACGATGAGGATGAATAGTAGTACCATCTATACATTGACTAGTAATATCACCCGGTGGAAGTTGTTTATGGGTTGGAGTATAGATACCGACCGTATATAACACTAAAGCAATCGCACATTGAAATTGTAAAGTAATATTATCTTCACCAATATTTACTTGATCCAAACTAATACTTTGTTCTTTTGATATTGTTGGACCTAGTAATAATACTAAAATTAATCGTAAAAAGCTATCTTTACCCGGCGTAGAAGTAGTCGGAAGATGTTTCGTATCGGGTACCCATGTAATAACAGTAGACCATAAATTCGAATGTGTAATAATTAACGTACTCCATACATATAAACAACGTAAAATAGATTGAATATCAAGAATACGTAATCGATATGTCGACGTATTATTCGAATACGTATTATTAATTTGTTTTATCATAATTTCATGATAAATGTATTGTAATATAGCACTTTGTAACATATCTACGGGTAAAGCTTGTAATATAGTATTAATTAAAGTATCCGTAAATCCAGGTAATTGGTATTCTAAAGCTAATGTGGAAATAACCGTTCCCGTATTTGCTTTGGTACTTCGTGAAGAATTAAGTAAGACAGCGGTTAATGAACCTTCCGTTGGAGTTTTACTTAATGCATTTTGAATTGCTCCGGTATAATTATGGGGTAAACTATTTGCATCTTTATCCCGTGGTGCTAAATACGTTAATTTATGATTATAAAGTAATTTTTCTTTCGCTAATAATGCGGAAACAAGATAACGTTGTACAATTGCTAACGTAACAAACCGTAAACTCGAAATAATATTTGCTTCTGTATTTTTAAGCATAGGAGATACACGTAAAGTACGAATTAATTCACTAAAAATATGATTAAGACCACCATTAGTAATTAATTGTATACGCCATTGATCTAATTGAGTATCATTATCTATATCTTTTGGATACGTTAATAATGTTTCATCAATAGAAGTAGCATGAGAAGTACATACTTTTTGCATATCTTGTAATAAATTCGTACGCCAAATAGCTTCGGTACGTAAAATACGATTCATAATAACCACATCTTTTGCTTCTTCTTTATCATTCGATTTCTTTTTACCCGGTAAATACCGTAAAATACTATTTTTACTTAGACTATCGTATATTCCTTCGCCCATCCATATACGAGGAGGAGTAATTAAACGACGAACTAATAAAGTACCGTATAAAAATCGAGAATAAGATACGGTTGGTAATAAGGATAACCAAATATCGGCATATTTATTACCACCACCACTAATTTTATCGAGCATAGCATGTAAATATTGGGGTGAAGTGGGTAATCGACAAAGCATACGCCAAACTTTTGCTGCCGTAGAGGTAGGAATAGTATTTGTTGTTGTATGATTACCAATAGCAATATCTAATAAACTAAATAATGTATTAAAGCCTTGAGTTTCCGAAGCTAATAAACGAGCAGGCATAGCTTGTGCTCGTTTTAATAATCTTTGTAACGAATTGATTAAACCACTTGGTGTCGAAATATCTCCTAATACATGCGAAAAAGCAATACGTTGTAAATCTAAAGCTTCTTGGGCTTCTGCATTCACCGTAATAAAAACACTTTGGGTTTGACCGATTTCGGCTAGTGTACGTCCTAACATAGCTCCCCGTGGTTCTTTATTCGTCGCAAAAGCAAAACGAATACGTAAACAACGGGATGGTAAACCTGTCATACCCGCAATCATCATTACAATATCACGTACTCGTTCATGAATACCCGCAATAACATTAATTTGTCCATTTAAACGAACGATTGTTGGAGGAAGAGGTGGAGGATTATCTTCTTCTTTACTTTCTTTACTATCGGATTCTTTTGATTCGGTCGAAGATTTAGATTTCGTACTAGAAGTCTCTACAATAGGATAAGGTAAAGGTACATTAATAAAATTAATACGTAATGTACAAGTACGATCAGGATCTAATTGATCAGCTGCTTCGGTATATTTTACTGTTGGTACGGTAGATGATAATACTCGAGCGGTTGCCGTTGGAGAATTAGGTACTTGTGATAAATCATCATTATTATTTATACTATCTAAATAATTACTCGCATCTAAAGCATGTGAAGAATACGTTAATATTTCCCGAGCAATACTTAAATTATCAAATAAGGTTGCTGATTGTAAAAATTCTTGACGAATACTTGCAGTACCGTGCATTAATAAGGTAGTAATATGGGCAATTAACCATCGTAATGCTTCAAAGATATTTGTCATTTCATCTTCGGATTCATCTAATAAAGATTCTAATAATGAAATACACCGATCGACTAATTGACTAGGACGACCAATAGTACGGGAAGTAGTATCACTGGTTAATGAAGGAGATCGTAATAATGTTGGTGGAGTCGAAGAACTTATATTGGATGATGTACGTGAGGGTGTAGTTGCTGTTAATTTATTATTATTATTATTAGGTAAAGTATCGTCACCACTACCATCCCATGGCCAACCATTATATTCCGTATTAGTCATATTTTTTGAATATGTTTGTAACGCATTTTGAATATATAACATACAACGTCGTACATATGAACGACGAAATTCCGCTAATCGTGGAGCTAAACTTTCGGAAACACGTTGTTGTAAAGTCGTAAGTAAATGTACCGCATCACTAGCTACTGTACTATCGGATGCTTGTAAGGTTAATAACCATAATGTATCCATACCCACAACTTCAATATCGGAAATACGACGTAATGATGTATCAATCACCGATACTTGACTACTCCATAAGGGTGGATCAGGGATTAAAAAGCCTAAGGTATTTACCGCAATAGTCGTCGTTTTTGGTGCATCGGTTGCAGCACCAATATCATCTAGTCGAGTACCACCATGTTGAATAGCACCTTGACGTCCCGCGTAATAAATAAAAAAGGCTCGCCAAATAACAAATCCGGTATGATCAATGGTCATTCCATCGGTAAATATCGGGGTATTGATACGTTCTAAAAATAAATATTCTGCGGTTTCAGCGGTAAATAATAATCCTAATAAAGAGGATGTTGTAGATGTCGACGAAGTAATATCGGACGGTGTAGGTCGTGGACCTTCATATCGTGATAATGAACTTATTCCATGAAGAAACCAAGCTAAACAAGTAACTCGTTGCGTATTAGTAATCGCTCGATCAATACAAGTATCCCATATTGTTATAACTTGTTCTTTTGTAAACATGATATTTGAAGTGGCCGTTAAATATCCAATGGTTTCTAATAATAATTTTATACCATTACCAAACGGAACCGTAGTACTTGATGAATCGACAATATTTTGAATACTTAATGGATCATACCCTAATAACGATAACGCTTGTGCCATTTCTTTAGATAATGATTCCGTTAATGCTTTATTATCTGTATTAATAATAGGAATATGGGTATCATCTAATAATGCCGTAGCTTCAATAATACTAGTATCTAAATTACCGCTAATAGTTCGAGCTAAGGGTACAGTAGACGAATTATCCGTATTATCTTTACTGTCGGAATGAATATCAGCCCAGGTATGCATATTCATAGAAGTTGCCATTGCTTGTCCTCGTTTACTAAACATACTTATCGCATTAACAAAAATACTAATAATATCATGTTCTTTTTGTAATAAATCAATAATATCAGATAAATAAGGTCCTTCGGGTATTGTAAACGTAGTATCCGATTTATTACTTTTACTATTTGCTTTACCATTATTGTTATTACTTGTATTCATCATCATTAATCCTGTACTTAATAATGTATTAAAGGTTGCTAATTGTTCAACTGCTTTACGTACTACAGCACCAATATTGGGACCGGTAACTTTCATGGTTGTGGGTAACGTTGGATCTTTATGTAATAATATTAATGCCGCTTGAATAGGTGATTTTGTCATATCTAAACCTAATAATGTTGCTTTTTCGGTATTATTTTGTAAAGATTCAACAAAAACAGCAATATCATTCGTTGTATAGGTACAATTGGTATTGGAAGTAGAAGAAGCTTTTGTATCTTTACTGGGGGATGTTGATGGTACTACTGGTGCTGTAGGAAGTAAATTAGTAGGTAATTGTACCGTATCCGTTGTTGATGATGATGGTGGTGGTGGTGGAGGTTTTGGACCGGTTGTATTTACTTTTTTATTACCATTATTATTATTGGAGGATGTACTATTTGCGGTAGCAGCTAATACAGCTAATGAAGGATATGTTTCAATAATACCACGTAATAAAGTTAACGATCGAGTAATAAAAATATTATGTTGAATATTACGAATACATAATCGTATATATGGTAATCGATATGGAGCTAAACGTTTATCTTGTAAAGCATTTAATAATGATACTTGGGCTGCATCACTGACTGCTGTTATCGTTGGAGTGGAAGAACCAAAACCGGTATCTTTTTCTTCACTAGATTTTGTGGGTAATATATTGGTTAATGCTACGGTAGGATCTTGTTTATTCGTTAATATTAAGGTGGCTACTTGATTTATAGGTATACCTAAGGATAAAGCATATAAGGATCCTAAAGCTCGCCGTATATTTAATATATTATAATTATCTGTAGTATTTTTATCATTAACCACTTTTTCTTGATTTTCTAATGGTAAAGAACTAAGGGATCCTTGACTTAAAGCAAAATTTTGTAATAAACGACATGTTTGATCAGGAAATTTGGTACCACCATTAAGTAATACTAATTCAAATAATTGTTTCGTAATTAATGAAGGTAAGAACGGTATTATTTCGATTAACATAGTAATTGCTGCTTGTACATCTTCAATTGCAGTATGTTCACAAGCTAACCATATATCACGTATATCTTGATTCGTTAACATATTAACATCCGCTAATATCCGTATAATATGTCCACCATTACGTACTAATTCATGATGATGACGAATATTAAAGATATCTTTAATTATATTATGATCCGTTATCCATTTGGCTAATTCTTTCACTGTATAATTACGAATATAAGGTACACGAGTATATTCCGTAACCGGTTGTCCTTGTTTATTTACTGTTTCATTCCGAGCGATACCTAAGGGCCATAATTGATAATTATTGGTATATTCCATAATTTCTTGGATAAGTTTTAATGCATCACGACGTTTTACTGTATTTTCACTTTTTAACCATCGTTCAATTATTGTTAATATAATTTCTAAACTAATACGGGAAGATACATCAACCGGATTATAACTTCGCGTTAATCGTAATAAACCAATATGTAATTGATCAACTTGATCTTTTGTTAATGCACGCATTTCTTCACCTGTTATACCATTATTTACCCATCGTATACAACCATTTACTAATGGTTCAATAATATATTGTATACCTCGTTTGGTAAATAAATCAATTAATTTTCCCATTACCGGTATCCATTCGGTCCAAAATGTTAATGGTAAATGAGGTTGATTATCAATCCCCGAATTTAATAAACGTTGACGTAATGCTGCATGAGTAGTATACCGTACACCAACCATATTACTAAAAAATTCACCTAAAGCTTGTACTAAATAAGTACCTTTTTGTAATATAAATGGTGTAAGAATACGATCCGCAATAATTCCATTTTCATCATTAGCATCCATTAATAAATCAATAAAATTACGTTCTTCATCTAATTCAGCAAAAGGATGTATTTCGATATCATTACCAATTTGACCTAATGAACGAAAATTTAAATGCGATATACGTTCGGAACAACGATGTAACCATTCATCTTTGGAAGGATTTAAACCACAAAATGAGATTCGTAATTGTCCTGATACAGGTAAAGAACGAGTTTCATTAGGTAAAAATACTGACGATGAATTCGTTAATTGATTATTAGGATCCGTATCAACAATAATAGCACGATACCATTTACCATTTTTATCCATGGCATCAATTAATTTTCCATTAGTTAAATTACTCCGCCATTCTTTATCCACATCACTTATATCATATAAGATATCGGTATATGTATTATTAGAATCATCGGTAGTCGATGATGATGATCCTTTTGTTTTATCATTTTTATTATTATTATCTCCCGTAAAAAATCCTAAAGGAGCAAAATGATTACGATCAGATTCAAAACTTGCCCATAAATCGGTATTTGGTTCATTGGAATTATCGGATAATAATTCCATACGTACTACGGTATGTAAATCATCCATTTCGACCGCACGTGCGATAATCCAACCTGGTTTAGTATCTTTTGGTGCATAATAAGTACCCGCTGGCCAAAAATCATAACAAGAATCTAATTCAATAAATTCATCGATATTAATATCTTTCGGTAATAAATCAATATCACTAGCAGGAGGACCTAATAATTTTCTTTCTTCGGTATCCATATCCCCAACTATTTCACTTGATGATGATGATGATGAGGATGAATTCGTTTTACTATCGGAGGATGAGGAGGATGTATTAGTATCATTTGTAGGTGATTTTTTATTTTTAGATTTATTTTTTGCTGTTGGTGGTATAGTAATCGGTGGTAAATTATATATATCCGCAACCGATTTTCGACTATCATATACTCGCCAAAAAATTACATCAGGTTGATATAAAGTAGGAAATAATCGATCAGTTTCGGTATTAACAGAGGCATTAACCATATTTTGAGCACATAATCCTCCAACCCATTTTAACCAAGCATAAGTTTGTTGTATTTCTTGGGTAGGTTTACGACGAAATTCTTTACGGACTAAATTATAAGCTATATTACGAGCACCTTCAGTACGTAAATAATCACCATGTATAGCTGTACGTTGATTAGATTCTGGATTTTCGACCCAATCAACCCAATTATTAAAGTTTTGAATACAATCAACGGCATTGGAATTATCATTACCAGCATCTACAGCTATACGCCGTAAAGTACGTTTAAACGCTTCAATATCTTCCGACATAATTTATGATATAATGTATTTAATTGAGGATGATAATGATAATTATTATGGTCTCAAATAATAATGTGTTGAAGATGTGATGATAATGTGAAAAATCAATTGTCGTAAGTAATATAAATTAGAAATAGTTGAGGTATTTGTATTAGATACTTATGAATAACAGTATACTGTAATAAATAATTATATATAAATAAAC
>Ga0255266_1000091_pt1 | contig 12692 bp, 7 predicted proteins | sample AtltaT_24_FD_183669 | JGI IMG/M metagenome (GOLD analysis project Ga0255266, IMG submission 183669) | Metatranscriptome of freshwater microbial communities from Altamaha River, Georgia, United States - Atl_Cont_RepB_0h (Metagenome... | ecosystem: Environmental > Aquatic > Freshwater > River...
GTTGGACGTCAGCATAATGATAAATATAATAACATATGGATTCAACAATAATTTCGGTCGTCGCAGCGATTGCTGCGCTTTTAATAGGTATAGTCGCTGGTAAATTCATTTTTAATAAAAATACCACCAAATTAGTAGAAGAAGCTGAGGCACAGGCAGATAGAATAATCAAAGACGGGCAATTACAAGCCGAAACCTTAAAGGAAAAGAAAATGCTCGAAGCCAAGGAGAAATTCTTGCAGTTGAAGTCGGAGCATGAAAAAGAGGTGATGCAGCGAAACCAAAAGTTGACTGACGCTGAGAATCGGGTGAAGCAGAAAGAAAAAGAACTCAACGATAAAACGCAGGCTGCCCAGAAGCAGATTCAGGAGTATGATCAGAAAAAAGGGAATCTGGATAGGCAGTTGGAGGTAGTCACCAAAAAGCAAGAAGAATTAGGTAAACAGCACGATGAGCATATCAAAAAGCTCGAAAAAGTGGCTGGATTAAAAGCCGAAGATGCGAAAAAAGAACTGATTGAGGCCATTACCAACGAGGCCAAGACAGATGCTATGGCTCATGTTCAGGAGATTGTAGAAGAAGCCAAACTCAAGGCTAGTAAAGAAGCTAAGCGTATTATCATTCAAACCATCCAACGTACGGCTGCGGAAACAGCTATCGAAAATGCGATTACGGTATTTAATCTCGAAAGTGATGATATCAAAGGACAGATCATTGGTCGTGAAGGTCGTAATATCAGGGCTTTGGAAGCCGCTACCGGTGTTGATTTGGTGGTAGATGATACGCCAGAGGCTATCATATTAAGTTCGTTCGATCCATTACGTCGCGAAATTGCTCGTTTGTCGTTACAACGTTTGGTGCAAGATGGACGTATGCATCCGGCTCGTATCGAGGAAGTGGTTGAAAAAACCCGTAAGCAAATCGAAGAGCAGGTGATGGAAATTGGAGAGCGTACCGTGATAGAATTGGGGGTTCATGGCTTACATAAAGAACTCGTTCGTATGGTGGGCCGTATGCGTTTCCGTTCATCATATGGACAAAACCTCCTCATGCACTCGCGTGAAACCGCTAATTTATGTGCAATCATGGCAGCCGAACTCGGTCTGAATCCGAAGTTGGCCAAACGAGCCGGTCTATTGCATGATATCGGAAAGGTGCCTGATGAAGAAACCGAATTATCGCACGCTTTACTCGGAGCCAAGTTGGCCGAAAAATACGGTGAACATCCTTCTGTAGTGAATGCCATCGGTGCTCACCACGATGAAATGGAGATGCAGTACATCATTTCGCCGATTATTCAAGCTTGTGATGCGATCAGTGGGGCTCGTCCAGGGGCTCGTCGCGAGATTATGCAAAGCTTTATTCAGCGGATTAAGGATTTAGAAACTTTGGCGATGAGTTATACCGGTGTAGAAAAGGCCTATGCGATTCAGGCTGGACGTGAGTTACGTGTGATGGTGGAAGCCGAAAAAGTAACAGATTCAGAAAGCGAAAAATTATCCTTTGAGATAGCCGATAAAATTCAAAAAGAAATGCAATATCCTGGACAAATTCGGGTTACTGTTATCCGCGAAAAACGAGCGGTCAACATCGCCAGATAATCACAAAACAACCTTCACATGAAAGGATTTGCTGTTTACCTCAAAGCCAATAAGAAATAAAATCAGTTTATATTAGTTTACCGAAAGAAAATATAATTTTAATACTCTTTTAAGAAAAAGGAAACTTACTCTATATTTACCAGCCAATAAAACATCGAAGTTTATGATAAAGTTTGTACGAATTGTCACTGTCCTTCTCCTCATCGCCCAAATGGGTTATGCGCAATCGGAAATTTACGGACGGGTTACGGATGAGAAGAAAGCGGGCTTAGATTTTGCCTCTGTAACTGCTCTTGAAGGGGGTATTGTGAAAGGAGGTGCTAAAACCGATATGAATGGAAACTTTAAAATTAAACCCCTCGCCCCCGGAAAGTATGATTTGAAGGTTACTTACGTAGGGTATAAAGAGTTTTTGCTGACAGGCATTATCGTGGCAACCGATAAGAGTGTGAAGCAAGATGTACAAATGGAAAAGAAAACCAGCAACGAGAAGAAAGAAGTTATCGTTCGCGAGGTGAAAGTAAAACAAATTGACCCAGGAGATCCAGGAAGAAAGGTTGTTACCGGGGAAGCGTTCAAGAATTTTTCTTCGAACAAAATTGGCGATTTAGTGGGTACTCAGGTAGGGGTATTGCAGAAAAAGGGAAGTCAGGATGTAAACATTAACGGTTCTCGTTCGGCTAATACCTTATATATGATTGATGGTATGATGATTCGTGCGGGTCGTAGTGTAACCCTTCCACAAAATGCCTTGAGTCAGTTTGAGTTAATGACCAACGGGTTAAGTGCGAAATACGGAAATGCAACGGGAGGTATTGTATCGATTACCACCAAAGGGATTACCCCTCGTTTTGGAGGTAGTTTAATGGCTCAGCATTCTATTGATGGCTATAATACCAATCAAGTATCCTTGGATATGTCGGGCCCCTTGTTAAAAAGAAAAAATAAAACGGGCTTAAAAGTGCCTGTATTAGGAGGTTCTTTGGTGGTGAGTGCTACTTACGATAAAGATGGAGATCCATCGTATAATAAATACACAAGATTAAAACCAGATGTATTAAGTCGCATTCAACAAAATCCATTATTGCCCAACCCTAATGGAACCGGAAACTTTGTACCCGCTGCTGAGCGTGTTACCGCAAGTGACTTTGAAACCATCAGAGCGCGTGAAAAAGGAGGTAGCATGGGCTTTACCTATCAAGGGAAATTAGATTATCAGCCTAACGAAAATGTGAACGTTACCTTAGGTACCTACGCGATTTATTCAAAAGCAGATAGTTGGTCTTTCACCAATTCTATGTTCGCCCCTGAAGCCAATGCAACTCGTGTCGATTTTAGTGGAAGAGGGTTTCTTCGTTTGACGCAGCGTTTAGGGAAGCCGTCTTCTATGGAGAAGCAAGATGCTAAAAAATCACCTATATCGAGCGCTTACTATACTTTACAATTTACATATCAAAAAGAGTATTCTCACTCGGCTAACCCGAACCATAACGAAGATATTTTCAAATATGGATATCTCGGAAAATTCAACCAATACCGTTCGAAGGTATACAGATTGGATACTGCCATCGGTGGTTATTTAGGACAAGCGTATAAAGGAGAGTCTCTTGATTCGTTAACTTTTAGTCCATCAGGGGTCAATCCATTTTTAGAGAATTATACCAAAGCTATCTACAACGATGGTCGTTTTACGATTTCGAATGTTAATGATATCCCTGCCTTCTCTGGTTTACGTAACGGTGATGGTCCAAGCTCTGCCTTTAGTTTATGGACGGGTGTAGGTGCTCAGGTAGGAACTTTTTCTTTGAGTCAGTCTGACCAAGTTACTATCAACTTAGATGCCTCATTTGATATCGAACAAGGGGCAAAAAATAGTAAGCGTGTAGATCCTATCACACACAACATCCAATTTGGATTAGGATACGATCAACGTAACAGCAGCAGTTATGCATTAGCTGCGGCTGGTTTATGGAATGTAATGCGTTTGAATACGAATCGTCATTTTAAAAATCTTGATTTAGACAATCCACAATTTTGGGTGGGTGGTGTGATGTATACCAAAGCGGATTTAGATGCAGGATTAGTTCAGTTTAGTCCATTTGATACCATTAAGTACAATCAGTTGTATGTTAGCTCTGATCAATCTCGTTTTGATAAATCATTACGTCAACAATTGTATGGTAATATCACCAACACGAATACCATCGATATTGATAATTTGGATCCAAGTACTTTCAAATTGGATATGTTCTCTGCCGACGATTTATTCAATAGAGGAAATGATGTTGTTGGCTACTCGGGGTATGATTATTTAGGAAATAAGTTGAAGAAGCAGCCTAGCTTTAACGACTTCTGGACTAAACTCGATTCTCGTGGAGATAACGAAAGACCAATTGGTGCCTTCCGTCCTATTTACATGTTTGGATATGTGTTAGATCGTTTTAAGTACAAAGATTTATTCTTCAATATTGGAATGCGTATTGATCGTTATGATGCGAACCAAAAAGTATTAAAAGATCCGTATTCATTGTACGGCGTTCGTAAAGTATCTGATATCGGAAGTTCATTATACGATTTAGTCGTAGATAATGATGGCGCTTCAGCCCCAATGCCTTCTTCATTTGATAGTGATTATGTGCCTTATGTAGACAATAACCAATCTAACAAACCAAAAATTGTTGGTTATAGAAAAGGAGATGTATGGTATGATCCTTATGGAAAAGAAATTTCAGATCCAACTATTCTTTCTGGTTTATATGCTAATGGTTTACCAATCGAACCTTGGTTAAGTGAGCGTATTGATAGTACGAATAGTATTAAAGGGAAGAATTTCAATCCAAACAATTCGTTCGAAGATTATAAACCACAAGTAGCGATTTCTCCTCGTGTGCAGTTTACATTCCCAATCTCAGAAGAGGCATTATTTTATGGTAACTACGACGTGGTTACCCAAAACCCAACCGGTAATAATTTTGTAACGCCAGATGACTATTACTTCTTGTTGGAGCGTCAGGCTGAATTATCGAATGCCAATTTACGTATGGAGAAAGTTATCAAGTACTCTTTAGGTTATCAGCAAAAAATAACAAAGAGAGCAGCCTTAACCGTAGAAACTTTTTATCAAGAGCGTAAAAACCAGATTCAATTACAGCAGTTCTTATTAGCATATCCTATTACCTACCGATCATATGGTAATCGTGATTTTTCGTCAACCAAAGGGATGACGGTTAAGTTAGACTTCCGCAGAACAGGTCCGATTCGTATGAATATCGATTACACCCTTCAGTTTGCTGAAGGTACAGGTTCATCTACCTCTTCTCAACGTTCATTATTGGCAACAGGCCAGCCGAATTTGCGTAGCGTATTGCCACTTGATTTCGATAGCCGTCATATCCTAAATGTGTCTATGGATTATCGTTATACCGGAGAAGATGGTAAAAACAGGGGGCCAAAAGTGGGTAGCAAATATCCTTTTGAAAACGCTGGTTTGAATTTGATTTTCCGTACCAATAGTGGAACACCTTATACTCGTTCTTCATTAGCAACACCATTAACAGGAGGTGACTTTAACAGCACGCCAATTATCGGAACGGTTAATGGTTCTCGTTTACCTTGGTTTTATGAGTTTGGTTTGCGTGTCGACAAAAGCTTTAGCTTAGGGAATTATGGGAAATACAAGAAGCCTGTTTTCTTGAATGTGTATACCAATATCCAAAATCTATTTAACACACAGAATATCATTAGTGTATACAAATACACAGGAGTGGGTGATGATGATGGATATCTCACTTCACCACAAGGTCTGCAAGCTTTACAAAACATTCAATTTAAGCAGTCTTTTACAGACCTTTATCGTGCCCGTCTTGTTAACCCAGGAAACTATGGAAACCCACGTCGCATGAATGTTGGTTTATTATTAGAATTTTAATCTGATCAATTATCCCGAAGATGAAAAAAATAAATATAACGATCGTATTGATGATATTGGCTACGGTGTCTATGAATGCCATGCCGAATATTGGGGCTAAAAAGCGTCCTACTTCGCTTCATAAAACAGCAGCAGGTTGTAACCAAACTACTGCCGTTATCGATTTGGATGTGAACAATGTTCGCGCCCATTTGATGAATGGAGGTGATATGTGGTGGGATAGACCAACGGGTAATGCCTCTTATGAAGTACCGAAAGGAAGTAACAAAAATTCATTGTTCGCCGGTTCGATTTGGATTGGTGGAAAGGATGCTGCTGCAGGGAATGCAATTCGTGTGGCTGCACAAACCTATCGTCAGAGCGGTAACGATTATTGGACAGGTCCATTAGATCCTACTACAGGTAGTGTAGATTTTCAAACCTGTGCCGATTGGGATCGTTTCTGGAAAATTAATGCCTCAGATGTCAGTAAGTTCCGTGGCTTATATGCAGGATTAGATCCAATTACAGATTCAACAACTGTTAAAAGTAATATTCTAAACGGTAATGTTCCTGATATCATTAAAGAGTGGCCAGCTCGCGGTAATAAAGAAATAAAGACGGCAACGGGTGGCGTGATGCCGATATATAATCAAGACTTGGCAGAGTTTATTGATGTGAACCCTAATGATGGTCCAAATTATAATTGGAAAGCGGGAGACTATCCTAAGATTTCTGGTGACCAATACATCTGGTGGATTTTTAATGATAAGGGAGATGCCAAAACAGAAACGACATCCGAGTCTATGAACCTTGAAATCCGTGCCGCTGCCTTCGCCTTCGCTACCAATGATTGCTTAAACGAGGCTACATTTTACAACTACAAAATCAAAAGCTTAAGTGCGTTTGATCTTTCTGATACCTATATGGCAACATGGTGTGATGCTGATTTAGGATATGCGTTCGATGATTTTGTGGGATGCGATACATCAAGAGGTTTGGGAATTTTGTATAATGGGGATAGTTACGATGACGGGGTTGCCGGATATGGATATGAAATTCCAATGGTGGGTGTTGACTATTTCCAGGGTCCAACCTATTTCAATACAAACACATTGAAGGATACGGAATTGAAAATGACGGTATTCACGTATTACAATAACAATTTTGATGATGATGGGAATCCTGAAGCATTAGATGACTACTATCAATACATTACTGGTTTCTGGAAAGATGGTCAGCCATTCACAACAGCATGTACAGGTCGTGGAACAGGTGCATCTACCAAATTCATTTTCTATGGCGACCCTTGTAAAGGAGGTTGGACAGAAGTTTCTTGTGGAAACACACCTAGCGATCGTCGCTTTATTCACTCGTCAGGTCCTTTCCCGCTAAAACAAGGAGCACCGGCAAGCAATATCACGATTGGTGCTGTTTGGGTTCCGAATGCAGGAGGTGGTAAATCAGCTTGTTTCTCTAAGATTCAGGTTTGTGATGATAAGGCGCAAGATTTGTTCAATAATAATTTTAAACTTCCTTTTGGACCTCAAGCTCCGAAAGTGGTTGTGCAACCGCTTGACAAAAAGCTCATTTTTGATTTAGATAATCTTCCTCGCTCTAATAATTTCGGAGAAGGATATGGTACCAATATGAGTGATAAGAAGTTCATTGAAATTTCTAAGAAAGCCTACATGATTGGCTCTCCGGATTCTACTTATAAGTTTGAAGGTTATTTAGTATATCAGCTAAAGAATAGCAATGTGGCTCTTTCTGATATTCGTAGCAAGGATGGTTCTATCAATACCGATAAAGCTCGTTTGGTATATCAATGCGATAAGAAAAATGGCGTGAAGCAATTGGTAAACTTCGAGCAAAGTACAGATATTAGTCAAACGTATTTTGTACCTAAATTAATGGTAGAAGGCACAGATAAAGGAATTCAGCATTCATTTTCAATTGCTCAGGATGCCTTTGCCACTGGAACTTCGAAAGGATTGGTAAACTACAAATATTACTATTATGTAGTTGTGGCTTATGCCTATAATAACTTCGCTGATTTCAATGCGGCCAAAACAGATTCTACCCAAGACAAGCAATATTTAGAAAGTCGTACCGATGGTAATGAGCAACCGATTCAGGTGATTAAGGCAATGCCTCATCCTGCAACCGATAGTTTATATATTCAAACCTATGCTGATTATGGCAGTGGTATTCAGTTAACGCGTTTAGCGGGTATTGGTAATGGAGGGAATGCGTTAGAGCTTACTGAAGCCTCAGAAGAAGAAGCTTTAGTTACTCCGTACAGAAGCAAAACACCTTCTTATAAACCAGGCTATGGTCCAATGACTATGATGGTAGTAAACCCTGATAGTATTAAGTCTGGCAATTATCAAGTTTGGTTCCAAGTGGATTCATTTAATACAACAACAACAGGAGAAACTTTTGATGGGGCTTATGCACCAAAGACAAAATGGTCTGTTCGTCGTGTCGATAATCCATTGGATACTGTTTATAATGAAGTCGCTATCAGCGAGTATAGTGAAAAGTATCTTCGTAAATATGGCGATGTTGGTTTTGATTGGGGGATTTCTGGAGGTGCTGTGCAGCAAATTCGTCCTGGAGATAATCCTAAGAGTACGGAGAATGGTCTCATTAGCTCAAGTGTAATCTTTGACAATGTCAACAATCCGTGGTTGTCTGGTGTGCCTGATGAGGATGGAGAATCATTCAATAACTGGATACGCGCTGGCGTTGATTTCCAGGGGAGAATTGCTTCACAAACAACATGTACCTTAAACGATTATGATAATGCCTATGATTCACCTCCTGGGGGTGATACACCAATCATTAATAATGTAGATCAACTTGGGACTTTCGAAAAAGTAGTAGGAGGTACGTTTAGTCCATATAACTTAGTGACTAACCTTAATCTTGATGAATGTGGCTGGGGACTTATGTACGGAACAGGTGATCGCACCATCAACAAATTACAAAATGTTTATGGTGTTGATATTGTATTTACTGCCGATAAGTCGAAGTGGAGTCGTTGTCCTGTTATAGAAATGACAGACCATAGTGGTGCCTTAATTTCAGAAGGAGGGGCCTATAAGTATAACATTCGTAAGCACTTAGGTTGGAATGGTGATGTAGATGGAGCAGGGAATCCGGTTTATTCTACAAATCCTGCAGATAGCGGAATGAGTTGGTTCCCTGGCTATGCCATTAATGTTGAAACTGGCGAAAGATTAAATATTTGTTTTGGCGAAGAGTCTGCCAATATTTATGATCGTGGTAATGATATGCTTTGGAATCCAACCAGTCGTATCACCGACGAAATTAGTTTTGCTTCTCGTTGGGCAGGTAAGCATATTATCTATGTTTCTCGTACTCGTTATGACGAAGGAAATTGGTTAGCTACCCGTATGCGTGTAAATTCAAATAGTAACTCTAAACCAGAATTGCGTGAAGCTTATCGCACGATGATGTGGGTAGGTGTACCACGTTTGCGTCCTGGATATGCGTTTACATCAGCAGCGAAAGGATTTATCCCTACAACGGCTAGAGTTCGTATTCGTGTAACTCGTCCGTATGCAAGATACTATCCGGATGCAGATACAGCCAATACGTTAAATAATGGATGGCCAGTTTACAGTTTTAATACTAAGGATATTGCCCCTGCAAAAATCGGCGACTCAAGAAATGATTATACCAATAATAAAGACGAAATCTTTAAACGCATTTTTATGGTTCCTAATCCTTACTACGCTTATTCTGAGTATGAAGAAAATCGTTTAGAAAACAAAGTACGTATTGTAAATCTACCAGAAAAAGCAACCATCAAAATCTTTACAACGGATGGTGTGTTGGTAAAAACGATACGTAAGAATGATTACAAGACAAATTTTGTTGATTGGGATATAAAAAATGAAAAAGGGATTCCATTGGCTAGTGGAATGTATCTGGTACATGTAAATCTGGATGGTATTGGCGAAACAATTCTCAAGTGGTTTGGAGCTATGCGTCCTCTAGATATTACTAGTTTCTAATTCTAATTATTGAATCATTAAGTAAAGCAAATTATGATGAACAAGAAAATCAGATTAACGATAATAGCGATTGGAATGACTTTATCTGCTATGGCAGCGAATAAAGACAGAACCGGTCAGGGAAGTGGCAGTGAGTTACTTCTAAATCCATGGGCCCGTTCAGGTGGATTATTTGGATTGAATTGCGCCAATGTAAATGGTGTAGAAGCCATGAAGTGCAATATTGCCGGACTAGCACACCTTAAGGGAACAGAAGTTGGATTAGCCCACACTCGTTATTTGGCAGGTACGGGAATGAGCATTAGCAATCTTGCGGTTGCTCAAAATTTAGGTGAAGTAGGCGTTCTTGGTGTTAATATTATGAGTTTCAGTTTTGGAGAAATTCCAATCACGACTACCACATCACCAACAGGCGGTATCGGGACTTACAAGCCCTCATTTTTAAATATGTCGGTTGGCTTAGGTCATACTTTTTCTAAGAATATGTCGGCGGGTCTTTCTGCTACCTTTGTAAATCAGGCAATCGACAATATCAAAGCCAATGCTCTTGGTTTCGATGCTGGGGTTCAATACACGAATGGGAAACGTGATAATTTGCATTTGGGAATTACCCTCCGTAATGTGGGCACAAACATGCGTTTTTCTGGGGATGGTTTTGATTTCAATGGAACTAGTCCTGATTTGTCTACTGAAATTACGGTAAAACAACGTTCTGAGAAATTTGCCTTGCCATCTCAATTAAGTATCGGCGTTGCTTATGATTTTTATTTGGATGAAAAGGCTACGGCTGATGATGAAAAAAAGAATGATATGCCGAAACATAGATTAACCCCTATGTTCAGCTTTATCTCAAATGCTTTTATTAATGACTGGGTTGGTGTTGGCGCTGAATATGCTTATCGTGAGAAATTTATGTTGCGTGCTGCCTACCGTTACGAAAATGATATTACAAGTAAAGAAAGTACCACAACCTTCTATACAGGATTGTCCGCAGGAGCAGGATTCAAAATGGAAGTTTCAGGTAAAGATCTTGCTTTAGATTACGGATTTAAAATGACGAACATCTCTAACGGTGTGCATACCTTAGGTCTTCGTTTAGCCTTAGGGGCCTCTAAGGATGATGACGAATAAGTCATTCGAACTACGATTATTAATTATATTTGCCTTGTCAACGCTTTCGAAAGAAGGCGTTGATTCTTTTTAATACCATAACAGAACACGACAATGAGTACGATAACGTATGTGACGAAAGAAACATTAGATCAAATGATCGAGGAGATCAATATGCTAAAATCAGTAGGCAGGGCTGAGATAGCTCGCGCGATAGCAGAGGCCCGCGAAAAGGGAGACCTTAAAGAAAATGCAGAATATGATGCAGCGAAAGAGGCACAAGGTCATCATGAAGCCAAGATTGCGAAATTAGATGAAGCTATTATCAATGCCCGAGTGATTGATATGAGTACCATGGATATTAGTAAGGTAACCATACTCAGTAAGGTAAAAATGCTGAATCTAAATAATAAAAAAGTCATCGACTATCAAATTGTTTCTGAGAAGGAGGCTGATTTGAAGTTGGGGAAAATTTCGGTAGCATCACCTATTGGGAAAGGCTTATTAGGAAAAAAAGTAGGTGAAGTGGCAGAAGTACAAACCCCTGGAGGTGTTTTAAAATTTAAAGTAGAAGAGATTTACATTTAATGCTTGTCATCGGATATGTCTACTCTTTTTTCTAAAATCATTTCAGGAGAAATCCCATCATTCAAGATTGCAGAGGATGATTATTTTTATGCTTTTTTAGATATTCAACCGATAGTGAAAGGTCACGTGTTGGTGGTACCAAAGTCGGAGACCGATAAACTATTCGATTTAGATGAGCAGTACCTGAGTCGAATGCTTGTGTTTGCGAAGTCTATTGCAAAAGCCATCGAAGCCACAATTCCTTGTAAGCGATGCGGCGTTACTGTCATTGGTTTGGAAGTTCCTCATGCTCACATGCACCTAGTTCCGATGCAAACGGCAGATGACTTGAATTTCACGAGACCTAAGCTACATTGTACAAACGAAGAACTTCAGTTAATACGCGACGCTATTGTTCTTCAGCTTTCGCACTTGGGTTGATAAATCGAAATCCAACGCCATGAATGGTTTGTATTTCGATGTCTTTTTCTTCTTTCAGGTATTTACGGATTTTCGTAATAAATACATCCATACTTCGGCCTAAAAAATAATCATCTTTACCCCATACTTTGGTAAGAACTTCTTCGCGCTTGATTACACGGTTAGCATGTAAGCAGAAGAATCGCAGTAAATCGGCTTCTTTTTGCGTAAGGCGCACATCAGTGTTAGGTCCTTTTATGGTTAAATTAGGAAAATCGAATGATGTTTCTCCAATCTGAAAAATTAATTCATCTGGGTCTGTGCCTTTGGTCCTTTTAATAAAGACATCAATACGCAACATCAACTCTTCCATACTAAATGGCTTAGTGATGTAATCGTCGCCACCAGCCTTGAATCCCGCAATTTTATCCTCTTGCATATTTTTTGCAGTGATAAAGAGGATGGGAATATGCGTATTTTTTCTACGAATCTGCGTAGCAAGAGAGAACCCATCTTTTGCGGGCATATTAACATCTAGCAGACAGAGATCGTAAAAGTTTTTAGAGAATTGTTGCCAACCCGCATTGCCATCTGTGGCATGAGTAACTTCATACCCTCGCTCTTCGAGACTATCCTTGATCACATAACCCAGCGAAGCATCGTCTTCTACAAGCAGTATTCTTGTTTTTTGTGGCATAATAAATGAATTAACTTTTTCGGTAATGAGGAATAAATATACAAAATTCTGAACCGATTCCAAGTACACTGTTCACTTTTATATATCCGCCATGTTGTTTGCAAATGAGCCTAACATAGTTTAACCCGAGTCCAAAGCCCTTTACATCGTGTAAGTTGCCTGTAGGAATACGGTAAAATTTATCAAATATATGTGGCAGATTTTCTTTAGAAATACCAATTCCATTGTCTTGAATCACAATACTCACTCCTTCTTTATCTTGTTGGCATTGTATCTCGATATGAGGTCGAGCTGAGCAATATTTAATGGCGTTGTCTAATAAGTTACTGATTACATTTTTAAAA
>Ga0255266_1000094_pt1 | contig 12654 bp, 1 predicted proteins | sample AtltaT_24_FD_183669 | JGI IMG/M metagenome (GOLD analysis project Ga0255266, IMG submission 183669) | Metatranscriptome of freshwater microbial communities from Altamaha River, Georgia, United States - Atl_Cont_RepB_0h (Metagenome... | ecosystem: Environmental > Aquatic > Freshwater > River...
GATAATCTTGGGTTTAATGTAGGCATTGGCACAGATATCAATAACAATGTTCGCTCAAATACCGCACCAGATATGGGTGCCTATGAGTTTACCATTTCTCCGATCGATATGGGTGTATCGGCGTTTGTTTCGCCAGGAACTTCAGGTTGTTATACGGCAGCAGAAAACATAATAGTTACCATTAAAAACTATGGCTATAACCCTATTGACTTTTCGGTAAATCCCGTAACCGTAAATGCCACGATGAGTGGACCTAGCTCAGGAACGGCAAGTGTGGTTATCAATACGGGTACATTAGCACCAGGTGCAACTCAAAATGTAACCTTAACAGGAACGGTTGATATGACTTTGGGCGGAGTGTATTCTTTTACAGCCAATACGGTAGTAAGTGGTGATGGCAATTCGGTAAACAATGCCTTAGCTTCTCCAGTTACGCGCACGGTAGCTACGATTGCCGGTACAGTGTCTAGTAATTTTATGAGTTTATGTAACTCAGGTTCTCCCATATTGACCCTTACAGGTAATTATGGTGGTGCTATTCAATGGAAGGAATCTACCTTTGGGGCTGGAGGTCCTTGGACCAATGTGGGTAGTGGAGCGGTAACTTATGCACCTACACTGGTTACCCAAAGTACATGGTATCAGTCTGAAGTGGGCTGCAATGGAAATATTGCGACAAGCAATACAGTATATGTGCCTGTTTCTACGCCACAAGTTACGGGTACAACACCGGGTTCACGTTGTGGTTATGGTCCTGTTACCTTGGGAGCAACAGGAAGTGCTACTGGATTAAATTGGTATAGCTCGCCTTCAGCAACAACACCTTTAGGCAGTGGTAATAGTTTTACAACGCCTAATATTAGCAGTACAACTACATTTTATGTAGCAGCCAATGATGGAGGTGTTAGTGCCCCTATGAATCTATTAACGACCACAGCCGCAGGAAATTCATCTACCGGTGTATTGTTTGATATCAATGTGATAAATACCATACGAATTGATAGTTTCTCAGATTATGTTCCAGTAGGAACAAACGCATCTGTATATTATCGAGTAGGTACTGGCTATGGTGGTAACCAGAGCAGTTCTGCTGGTTGGACGCAAGTCTTAGCAGGTGGGGCTGTTACTAACATGACCGGTGTGTTGGGTATTGTGCCAGGGTTTGCAAACCTAACGCTTACTCCGGGCTTATATTCTTTCGCTATCTTAACTAGTGGTTCTAACTCTTATACAAATGGTTCTGTAGTTGGCAATATCTATGCGTCCGATGCCAATGTGCAAATCAAAGAAGGCTATGGCGGTGGTGGAGTTTACCCAAGTACCATTGCCTTTGTGAATTCTCCCCGGGTATGGAATGGTCGTTTGTATTATTCAACCATGGGATGCGAGTCGCCGAAAACAGCGGTATTGGCTTCAATAAATACACCGCCAACCATGACGGTAAGCACTGCTGATCCTACGCTTTGTCCGGGAGGCACTACTACGGTTTCGGTAAGCAGTGTGAATGATCCTAATTATACATATTCATGGACTTCAGTACCGGCTGGATTTACAGCTACAGGTGCTGGTCCGCACAATGTGAGTCCGAACAATACAACGAAATATTATGTGAATGCAGTCGACAATACTAGCGGTGCCTTTTCTGTTTGTTCTGCATTTGATAGTGTTACAGTAATTACCGCTCCGGCATTATTGTCTGGTACGGTAAGCAGTTCGATAGGCACCATTTGTATATCAGGAACGCTAACGCTATCTGTGAGTGGTAGTGCTGGTGGGCTTATCCAATGGCAAGAAGCTTCAAATATGAGTGGACCTTGGTCGAATATCGGTACTGGAACGTCAACGTATACCCCATCATCACCAATTACACAAACCACTTATTACCGCGTTCAGGTTAGTTGTCAAAGTACTGCTGTTTATTCGAACGTGGTTACTATAACTGTAAACAATCCACAGATCGTAAGTACAGTACCTGGTCAGGTTTGCGGGTCTTCAGGCACCGCTACCCTCTTAGCTACTGCGAATGCCGGAACTGATATTAAATGGTATGCAACACCAACGGGTGGTACTGTATTAGGTACAGGATCAAGTTATACAACACCAATATTAACAAGTAGTACTACCTATTATGCTGAGCCAAGTATTGGTGGTGGAGGTGGAACAGCCTCACCGATTCAAGTTACTGAGATGGATTTAGGTACTAATGATGGTTTAGAAATTCAGAATGTATCTCCTGACCCTATTAATGTTGCGGGTTGGAAGGTTGTTGTGAGTAACAGCTATACAGATATTAATTCGGTAAATGCCAATGTGCAAACCTTGAGTGGAACCATGCTACCGGGCGAAATTAAAACCTGGACGGATTTAAGCACTGCAACCAATTATTGGGGAAGCAATATATTATGGAACCCGGGTGCATACCCAACCTTCACTGGATGGGCTGCTATCCTCGATAATAATAATGTACTAAAGGATATTGTATTTATGAATTGGCCAGCAAGCAATATTGCAGCAGCCGCTGTTCCTATAGGTACATCAACGATTTCGGTGGGTTCTCAGTGGACTGGAAACGGAATTGATATTACGACGGTTGCCGGAACAAACAGTGTTTCTCGTCAAGGGACTAGTGATAATAATACCGCAGCAGATTTCTCGATCATTCCATTGAGTATGGCATCTACGAATTCAGGAATGACCCTCCCATTCAGTGGTTTTGGTTGTGTGGGTAATCGAGTTCCGGTGCCTGTGGTTGTAGGTCCTTGTAATACAACCCTCAATATAACCTGCTTCATTCAAGGTTATTGGGATGGAACAGGCGCAATGGTACCTGCCTTAACAAACCAAGGTGAGCCAAGTACCACAGGGGCCTGCGATTCGATTGATGTGGAATTACATAGCGATGTTTCGCCTTTTGGCGTTGATGCTACGGTTCGTACTGTATTGCAACAAAATGGTACGGCTACATGTGTATTTCCGCCTATGACAGGAAATAAGTACATTGCCGTAAAACATAGAAATGCCCTACAAACATGGTCAGCTAATGCCATACCTATGGGTACTACAGTAAGTTATAACTTCTCTACAGCAGCGAATATGGCTTATGGCGATAATCAAATAGAAGTAAGCACCTCTCCATCTGTGTGGGCTATTTATTCTGGAGATATCATTATTGATGAAAATATGGACTTGCTCGATTTAGGCAGCTTAGAATCTGATATCTCTAATTTCGGTTATGGCTATTTACCAACAGACTTAAACGGAGATGGTAATGTGGATTTATTGGATAGTCCAATGTTAGAATCTAATATTTCGAATTTCATATACTCGAATCATCCATAAATGATCATTCATTGACTCGAAATGCTGCAAGGAAACTTGAGAGGTAATTAGAGTGGTCGCTATCATTATTGATTGTGTATGAAATGAAGATTTTTACTGCGTAATCGTCGTTCCACGAAAAGCTAAAATTATTCGCATATTCTCCAACTGTTACCCTAATTTTACAAACTACGTTAAAAATTATTTTATGCAACAACTGTATCGATTGTTCGGAAGTAAAACAAAATTTGCTTTGGCATTTATTGTGCAATTACTATGTCTTCAATTTGCATCGAAGGCACAATATGTCTCTGTTCCTATAACAGGCTTTAACAACGATATAGTAGCGAATGGGGTGGGTGCAACCAATACGGTAAGTACAGGAACTCTGCCAGGCTTGAGTCAACCAACGATTGGTGTGGATGGTAATGGCCCTTCCGCCTATAGTTTTGTGGATAATACCTATAAATGGTATTCTGGAACAGCCGCTTTTCCTACTTGCGGAATGCCGGCCACGAATCAAATTGCTAGTGCCCAAACCTCAGGTTTAACCTATAACTTACAAAGCTATTCTGCGAACAATGCCATAACGGTAGTAAGTAATACCTATGCAGGGTCTGTATATCCAACCTCAGGTACAGCTACATTAACAACCCCCGCTAGTTTTGGTAAACTATATGTGCTGTACGAAACCGTTCTCAATACAACAGGGCAGACGCTAACAGCAACAATTACCTTTACAGATGCTAGTACACAGGTTTTTAGTGGTATTTCGGTAGTGAATTGGTTCACGAATACTGGGGCTGCCTACACCAATATGCAAAGAGCCCAAAACGTGGCACCAGGTACTGTGAGCACTTGTGGTGCTGGGCCTTATCTATTTGAGATGCAGTTAGCCATTAATCCGGCTAATTATTCAAAATCGGTTCAAAGTGTCACCTTTGGTTGGACCTCAGCTGTAGGAACTACCGTAAACACTATCAATTATTTACATGTGATGGCTTTGAATGGTGTGGCACCTTGTGCTACGCCTGCAGATCAGCCTACAGCGCTTACCTTGAGCTCAGCAAGTGGAACATCAGTAAGTGGTAGTTTTACGGCTGCGGCTAGTGCCCCATCAGGTTATCTTGTGGTGTCTTATCTCAGTGGAGCTACACCAACAGCGCCGGTAAGTGGAACTACGTATACCGCAGGTGCTTCTTTAGGAGCTGGTAAAATTGTTTCTGTGGGTTCTGCAACGAGTTTTACTTCGACGGGATTATTGCCAGGGTTTAGTTACGATTACTATGTATATTCTATGAATACTGGAGTTTGTGCCACTGTGTACAATACGTCCAGTCCGCTGATGTCTACTGTTACCACAAGTTCAACGGGCGCCACCGTGCTGATTAACCCATTTGCAGAAGGTGGGTTTGAAACGGGGTCAACCTTAGCCTCTAATGGTTGGACTGTAGTGAATAGTACTACGAACGCTTGGACAGTAGGAACAGTACCCACAGGATTTACCAATCAATCAGCATATATATCGAATAATGCTGGGGTGGCTTGGGCCTTTACAAATACTTCAGTAACAGGTTCTCATATTTATAAAGACATCACTTTTCCTGCGGGACAAACAGAAATTACCTTGTCGTTTAACTGGAAAGCTCTAGGTGAAACGAGTTCTTGGGATGCCTTGCTTGTGTATACTTGTCCTACCACAATCACCCCATTAGCCGGTCAGCCCGCTAGTACCACAGGAAGCACAGCCAACTGGACTGGCGGTTCCCCAACTTTAGTGGGTGCTCAATTATGGAATCAAGGTACCAATTTGCAAACCTTTACTGCGTGTTTACCGGCTTCCTTTGCGGGTACAACCCAAAGAATTGTAATTACTTGGAAGAATGATGGAACTGCTGGTACTAATCCTCCAGGGGCCGTTGATAATGTTAGCTTAGTGTCTAGCACACCCGTTGCTCCTGCCAATCAAGCAACATCATTAACCTTAACCGCTATATCTACTTCTCAGATTTCAGGAAGTTTTACGGCAGCGGTTCCAGCACCAACGGGTTATCTTGTTGTACGTTATTTAAGTGGCGCAACGCCAACAGCTCCAGCTACAGGAACTACCTATACAGCAGGTAATAGTTTGGGTGCGGGCACGGTGATTTATGTAGGTTCAGCCACTACGTTTAATAGTACTGGCTTATTAGGTGGTACCGCCTACGACTATTATGTGTATGACTACGCCACATCAACTTGTGCCGGTACCGTGTACAATACAGTTAGCCCTTTACTGGGAACTCAGTCTACCAATGCCTGCGGTACCTTAAGTGGTATTATTCCTGTAGGACCAACAGCGCCTGCTTCTCCTGCTGGGTTTACAAACCTAACAAGTGCATTAACCTATATTAATGCCAATGGTTTGGGCGGTGCTACCGTTTTAGAATTACAAGCAGATTATGTATCTACTACAGAATCATTTCCGATTACCTTCCCATACAATGCTTGCGTAAACGTAACGAAACCTTTGACTGTGCGTCCGGCACTAGGGGTTGTTACGCCTTTGTTGATTAGTACCAGCAATGCGACGGCAACCATTGATATCAATGCGGCAACCTATATTACGATTGATGGTCGCCCTGGAGGTATGGGAACAACAAAAATGCTCAGCATTGTGAATACCTCAACCGCGGCCATTTCAACCCTTCGACTGATTAATGATGCTGCTAATAATGTAATTACGTATTGTGATGTACAAGGAGCCTCAACCACATCGGCTAACCCAACCACAGCAGGGGTGATTTATATCGGAGGTACCACAGGAACGGCTGGTAACGACAATAACATGATTTCGTATTGCGATATCCATTCAGCGGGTACTGCATTACCTGCCATTGGCGTAGGGGCTTATAATGCAACTACCTTAGGGAATGCATCTAACAACGATTTTAACACCATTACGAATTGTAATATCTACGACTTCTTTGCCGCGGCATCCAATACAACAGGGATTAAGATTGATGCGGGTAATCATAATTACACGATAACTAATAACCATCTTTACCAGACCGCTTCACGTGCGTTTACTGGGGCTGTTGCTTATCGTTTTCTTTGGTTAAATGCTAATTCTGCAGCAGCCAATGTAACTCACTCTAGTGGGCATACCGTAACTGGAAACTATTTCGGTGGTAATAATGCTGCAGGTACCGGAACCTTAACGATTACGGGATCTAGCACTTCTACTTTCTTAGGTATGGATATCTCTGTCGGTAACGGAATAGGAACAACGGTAAGTAATGATACCATCACCAATATTTCGTTTCAATCTACAAATGTTACGACCACAGGTACTGGGCAGTTTTCTGGGATTAGCGTAAACTATGGTAATGTAAATAATATTAGTAATAATGTTGTTGGGGCCACCGGAGGTGGATTAACTGTACTTTCATCGGGAGCTACCGTAGCTACTTTGGTAGCAGGTATTCGTATCGGAGGAGGTATTTTAGCCGTCAACATTACTGGTAACAGTGTGGGAAATATCAATGCGAATATGACTGCCAACACGGTAGCGCATACCGTTTATGGTATTGTATTAAACGGAGGTACAACTTCTCCAACCATTTCTAATAATAATATTGGTCCCTTAACAACAGGTACAACTTCAACCACAGCCACGGGTGCTGCACAGGTAGTAGGTATCTCTACCAACGTTACGCTTGTATCACCATCATTTCTTGGAAATATCATTCATGATTTATCAAACTTTGCGGTAAGCAGTAATACTGGGGCAACAGGCGTATCTCTTATTGGTATCAACCTAAACGGAACTAGTATTAGTACGGCTACTACCATTAGTGGCAATACGATTTACAATTTAATCAATAAGGCCGTAACTACCTCAACTACCTTTGCTCCTTATATACAGGGTATCTTTTTGAATGCTGCTACAACGGCAACCATTACGGTTAATGGAAACTTTATTCATTCGTTTTCTACACCAAACTGGAATGTGTCAGCGGCAACTACAACGGGTATCCCTGTTTTCTCAGCCATCAACACGGTTACCGGATCTACAGTAAATATTACGAACAATATGATTCGTTTGGGTATTGATGGTAATGGTAATTCTGTGACTCAACCGATTGGGATACGCGCTTTGTATCGTCAGGCTACTACCGGAACGTTTAATATTTATCATAACTCTGTTTATGTGGGTGGTACTGGCGTAAGTAATAGTACGGCCGCGACGCAAACCGCAGCCTTTTTCAGACAAGGAACGGGTACCGCCGATAATATTCAGAACAATATCTTCATGAATATGCGTACTAATGCTGCCAGCGGAATGAAGCATTATGCTGTTTATTTAGGGGCTAATACAGCGCTTACCTTAAACTATAATGTGTATCAATATGTAAATGGTGCCACAAACTTCTTTGGATATAATGCCTTAGATGTAACCGCTTATAACGCAGCTTGGGTAGCTACTGATTTAAACAGTCAGGCTGCTGATCCATTATTTATTAATCCAACCGGTAGCTCTAATGCTGTTGATTTACACATTGACCCTTCTCTATCATCCCCGATAGAGCAAATGGGTGTTAACATTGCTAGTGTTACTACCGACTACGATGCTCAAACCCGCTCTGGATTAACCCCTGTGGATATTGGTGCTGACGCAGGAAACTTCACGCCAATGAACCAATGTTCGGGTTCACCGGCTGTGGGTGTTGCTGCCATTACTACCACAACGGCTATTTGTGGTAGCGGTACGAAAACCATAACACTTGCAGGTATTACGGTGCAGCCGGGTATCACTTATCAATGGCAAGAGTCAACCACAGGTTTACCAGGTTCATTTGTGAATGTGAGTACAGGTTCTGGTTCAACCACCACCACCTATGTTACAGGTACTTTGAATAGTTCCTCTCCCCTTTACTTCCAATGTTTGGTGGGATGTTCGGCGAGTGGTTTGAGCACAGCGTCTAATACAGTTCAAGTTGTCGTGAATTCTGCGCCAGTGATTACTGTAACTCCTTCCTCTGGTACTAGTGTTTGTAGCGGGTCTAATGTAGATTTAATAGCTACGGGTATCGCAAACTATACCTACACTTGGTCTTGTAGTCCTGGGGTTACAGGCTATCCTCAAGTTTCGTTGTTTAGTACTCCAAATAATACAGCGAAGGTAACTTCACGTCCAACCTCAACCTTAGCATCTGGAACAGGAAATCCACCAACTACAGTGGCAACACCTGTTTGGACATATACCGTTACAGCTACCGATGCGGGCGGATGTACTGTTAGTTCAACGGTGGTATTAAATTTAACCACTGCAGCTGCGGTTCCTTTACAGCTTACATATACAGCATCGCCAGCTACTTTATGCGCTCCCGGTACCCCTTATACTTTCACCGTCAACCATAGCGGTACTATTGGTACAGGGCAATGGGTTTATAACTGGTATGATAATACAGGGGCTACCTTATTACAGACGCAAACCTCGGCGAATGCTTCTAACGACTATTCGCCGGCCACACCGACGGCAATCGGTAACCAATCTTTCCAAGTTCGTGTCAGCAATACCGTTTGTCCGAGTTCATATGCGGTAGCCTCTCCATCAATTTTTGTGGGTTATACGTCCTTGAATATTCCTACCAATGCCAATTGTGGAAACAACGGAACCATCACCGTGTTTGCTGAAGGAAATACAGACTTAACGCCTTGGTACACCAATAATTTTACAACTGGATTATTAGGGGCAGCTTTTGATGCTTCTTATGGAAATACAAACTTCACAGGAGGTAGGTGTAATATCACACCGATGGCTTTAAGTCAAAATGGAACTTTACTGATTCGTAATGCCGCCAATGTGAATACAAATAATTTACGGGTAGACTTTAAGATGAGCACCGATCCTCGTGGCTTTGCGTATAATATCTTAGGTGCCGATGGTATGGCATGGAGTTATGCTCCAGATGTGTATCAAGGGGCATTAACCCCAGCAAATGGAGGGTTTAATGCTGAGAGTGGATCAGGAACTGGATTTAAATTGGCATTCGATGCCACGGCCAATGGTGCTCAAAACACACCGGGGGCTTATCTAATGTATAATTGTACTACTGTCGATCAGGGACCAACCTCTCCAGGTGTATTGGCTTTTAAACAAGGATCTTTCTGGCAAGGATTAAATAATGCTCCTGTATCGATTATTATTACAGACAATGGATATGTTACAGTGACCGTAAACAACGAAGTCATTTTTGATCATGTGCCTTTACCCGCTGCTTACCTAACGGCTAACAAGAGTAACTGGTTGCATACCTTTACAGCGCGTACAGGAGGTTCTAATGAGTTGCACGCCATTGATGATTTAAATATTCAATACGGATTCTACGAGTACAGTATTAATAGTACGAATGGATTAGACGGTAGCTGGCAAACATCTAATGTATTTACGAATTTAGCCCCAGGTACTTATCCAACATGGGTACGTAACCCGAATGATCCTAACTGCGTTTCCCAAACCGGAACAGCAGTGATTGGAGTAAGTCCATCGCCATCATCTGCCAATACAGTTCCTGTTTCAGGTTATTCGAATGTGGTTTGTTATAGCAACAATACAATGTTAACTACTGACGTGTATGTGCCTGGAGCTACATTCTTATGGGAAGAGGCCTCTTCGTTAGCAGGTCCTTGGACAGCAGCCCCAGGTACAAATAACGATGGTACTTACTTAACAGCAAATCTTACCCAAAATACCTATTTCCGCTTGAACTTTACTTGTCCGGGTTCTTCTACCATCACCGCTAACCCATTGTTGGTAACGGTGAATGCAGGAAGCATTAGTTCTACAAATAGTCCCCAATTAGTGAATTGTATCGGAGATAATGTTACCGTAACCGCGGTACCTGGACCTAATACAACTTGTGTTTGGTATACCACCGCAACAGGAGGTTCTCCGGTTGCAAGCGGTAACTCCTATACGGTAGCGCCTACATCATTGCCAATTACGTATTATGTAGAGCCGGTAACCACTATTTATTCAAATCACTATAATAATGGCGGTCAATCGGTGATTGCCAATACCTTGGGTACATCATCGAGCGGTACCGGAATTGCCACAAAATTCTCTACCACAGCGAGTATTTTGATTGATAGTATTAAGGTGCTTCCGTCAGCAACGGGTACATTAAATATTGCCTTGCAAAATGCCGGATCTGCCACTAATATTTCTTCAGTGAATTTTACGGTGACAGCAGCTATGGTGGGTAGCTTTGTGAATGTGCCACTAAACTTAACCGTTCCGGGATCTGGAAATTATCAGATAACTACTACGGGTGTGGCTTGTGCGTATTATAGTTCATATGCCGGTTCTTATGCCGTAGGTTATATGTCGTTGGGGGGTGTATTTTCATTAACAGGAGGATCTACAACAGCAACCGGTGCGAATAGCACAACTGTCTATGGTACGGCATTCCGTTGGTCTATTTCTTCATCATGTCCTGCTGGAAATGGTGCTCGTGTAGCCGTTCAAGTATTGGCTAACCCAGCTTTCGATATTACGATAACCGCCAATACGGCTCCATTCTGTGCTGGATCTGTGCAGGCAATGACGGCTTCAAGTGCTAATCCTTATAGTGCTTATTCTTGGACGCCGGTAACTGATTTGTATACAGATGCAGCAGCTACGATAGCTTATGTAGCAGGAGCGAATGCAAGTACTGTATATCTGAAACCTTCTAGTGGAGGAGCTAAAACGTATACGGTATCTACGGTAGGAAGTGGTTGCACCAATACCAAGTCAGTGATTATGAATGTGATTGCGGCACCAACTGTGAATATAGCCGCTTCCCCTGCATCCGTTTGCCAGAATGGAAATGTACAGTTAACGGTAAGTAGTGCTGGTGCTTATTGCACACCTACGTATTCGACAGGTACAGGTTCAGGCGACTATTGCACCTTGGTATCGATAGGTGGAACTACTTTAAACAATCCAACAGGAGCATCAGCCTCGCCATACTATACTTTATATCCTGCCTCTGGTAGTACAACTGGTACCTTAGCAGCAGGCACGACCTATACCTTAACGATTAGCGCAGGTACTTGGACATCAACTGGAAATGATTTCGCGGCCTTCATCGATTATAATCAAAATGGAACCTTTGAGCCTTCCGAAAAATTAGGCCAACTCAACGATCTAGGAGCAGGTCCTGCCACGGGAACTATGGTATTTACTGTTCCGATAGGGGCTAATAATGGCACCACTCGTTTCCGTGTGAGGGAGGTTTACGCAAACACCAATATTGATGCGTGTACAGCGGCCACCTATGGTGAGACAGAAGATTATAATGTGGTGATTACGGGCGGTATTACACCGGTTGGCTTTGCTTATGATTGGTCGGCCAATAGTACGTATTTGAGTGTTACGAATATTTCAAATCCGGTAGCAAGCAATATGCAGGCTACCCAAACGTATACGGTGCAGGTGACTGATATTGCCACAACGTGTACAAATACAGGTACAACCACCGTAACCGTTAAACTTCCATCTAGCTCTTCTACCTCTATTTCCTTGCCATGTGGTGGCACTTATGCTTGGGGGGCTAATACCTATACCGCTAGTGGTATTTATACAGTAACGACTACGAATGCAGTGGGTTGTGATTCTCTAGCCACATTAGATCTTACCGTGGCTCCTTGTAATACCAACTTATCACTAAAATGTTATATCGAAGGGTATTGGGATGGTATCAGTGACATGGCTGCTGTACTAGCCAATCAGGGAGAACCAACCACTACCAATGCTTGCGACTCTATTGATGTAGAATTGCATTCGGATGTGGCTCCATTCGGTTTAGATTATTCGGTGAGAACGGTATTACAACAAGATGGTACAGCAAGTTGCACTTTCCCTCCGTTAACGGGTAGCAAGTATATTGTTGTGAAGCATAGAAGTGCCTTACAAACTTGGTCGGCAAATCCTGTGCCTATGATAACCAATGTAAACTACGACTTCTCAACGGCTGCCAACAAGGCGTACGGGGATAACCAAGTACAAATTAGCACTACCCCAATTATTTGGGCTTTCTTTAGTGGTGATGTGATTATCGACGAGAATATGGATCTTTTAGATCTTGGTGCTGTAGAGTCTGATATCTCCAACTTTACCTACGGATATGCACCCACCGATCTAAATGGTGATGGCAATGTAGATTTGCTTGATAGTCCGATGTTAGAATCGAATATCTCAAACTTTATCTACTCAATACATCCTTAATAGAAATTCATTATCAAAAAAACCCGGATCATCGAATCCGGGTTTTTTATTGCCCGCTTAAACCATTCACGCATTGCAAA
>Ga0255266_1000097_pt1 | contig 12635 bp, 10 predicted proteins | sample AtltaT_24_FD_183669 | JGI IMG/M metagenome (GOLD analysis project Ga0255266, IMG submission 183669) | Metatranscriptome of freshwater microbial communities from Altamaha River, Georgia, United States - Atl_Cont_RepB_0h (Metagenome... | ecosystem: Environmental > Aquatic > Freshwater > River...
GTCGTCTACTCCCCGGAAAAGCGGCACCCGGTGGAGGTAGGGGCCAGCGAACAGGAGCACTTGGTGCAGTGGCTGTCGCGCCGCACGGGCAAGGCCTTGAAGGTGCCCGACCTTGGTCGCCAGGGCTACCAGTTGGTCGGCGGGCGCCTGCTGCCGGGGGCAGCCGGTGCCCGGGCTTTGTTCATGTTCCAGAACGCCGACGGTGTGCGATTGACGCTGTACCTGGGTGCGCTGGCAGGCCCAGGCGCAGCACCGGCCGGTGACGACCAGCCCTCGCGCGAGGACACCGCTTTCCGCTTCACCCAGGACGGCCCGGTGCCAGCGTTTTACTGGGTCGACCAGGGCTTTGGCTATGCGCTCAGCGGGCCCTTGAGCCAGCGCGAGCTGATGGCCCTCGTCACCGCCGTGTACCAGCAGCTCTGAGCCGCTGGGTCGGCGCTCAGTTCAGGTGCGCCAGGGGATGGCCCGAGACCGGCCAGGGGTTCTCGAAGAAGGCCTCGACCTCAGCGTCTTGCACGTCTTCGATCCGAGCCGGGTTCCACTGGGGCTGCTTGTCCTTGTCCACGGCCAGGGCGCGAATGCCCTCCACCGTCTCGCTGGCGGTGCCAGGGCGCAGGTGGAAGCAGCGGCGCACCAGGCCACGCTCCATCCGCAGGTCCTGGGCCAGCGTCATGGGGCGGGCGCGGCGGATCTGCTCAAGCACCACGTGCAGCATCAGCGGCGAGCGCAGGCGCAGCACCTTGGCGGTCTGACGGGCCCAGTCGCTGTCACTGCCCTCCAGGGCCGCGATGATCGCCTTGATGCTGTCGAGGCCGAACACGCGGTCCACCTCGTCGTGCGGCCAGGGCGCAGGGGCCGGCGTGGCGTCAAGCTGGTCTCGCACCCAGCGCTGCACGTCCTCGCCGCTGAGGAAAGCCGCCTCGTCGGCCAGCCCGCTCCAGATAGCGGGCAGCCGGTCGGACGCCACCAGACCATCTGCCAGACCGGCGGTGATGGCCTGGGCACCGTGCAACACCTGGCCTGTGAGGCCCAGGTACTCGCCCAGACGGCCGGCGCAACGGCTCAGGAAGTAGCCGCCGCCCACATCAGGGAACAGGCCGATGTTGGTCTCGGGCATGGCCAGCTGGCTGCGCTCGGTGACCACGCGCAGACTGGCGCCCTTGCTGATGCCCATGCCACCACCCATGCAGATGCCGTCCATGAAGGCGATGTAGGGCTTGGGGTAAGTAAAGATGAGGTGGTTGAGCGCGTACTCTTCGGTGAAGAAGTCCTCCAGCTCGGGGTTGCCGGCCAGCGCGGCCTGGTGGAAGAAGCGGATGTCGCCGCCGGCGCAGAAGGCCCCGAACGGGCCCTCTTTGTTCACGCCGCGGATCACCACCGCCAGCACCTTCGGGTCTTCGCGCCAGGCCAGCAGCGCCGCGGTGATGCCGCGGATCATGCCCAGCGACAGCGCGTTGATGGCCTTGGGGCGGTTGAGGGTGAGGCAGCCAACGCGGCCGCGCACTTCTGCGATCAGGTGTTGCTCGTTGTCCGACATGTTGTCTCCAGTCGTGAGACCGGCGCGCTCAGGCGCGGTCAATGGTTTGAATGCGTGGCGTGCTGGCACGCGACTGCCAGCCCAGCAGCTCGTTCACCACCAGTGCGCCGATCACCACGCTGCCCCCGACCAGCACCTCTCTGCCCGGCGCTTCGCCAGCGCCCAGCCAGGCCAGCAAGATGCCGAAGATCACTTCCAGCAGCGCCAGCAGCGAGACCTCGGGGGCCTTGAGGGATCGGGCGCAGACCACGGCCAGCGCACACGGGATGGCCAATTGGACCAGACCCAGCAGGGCCAGCCAGGTCACATCGGCGGCAGTGGCTTGAAATGGCCAGGCCATGGGCAACGTCACCAGGGCCGACAGCGTGCCGCCCAGCAGCACCGAAGGCACCAGGTCAATGTTTTCGCCATGGGTCTGGCTGCGCTGCACCACCGTCCAGTTGACGGCACCGGCCATGGGCACGCACAGCGACACCAGTGAGCCGAGCACCAGCCCGCTGGCCGCCGTTTCGGGTGATGAGAAGGCGGCCAGGAACTGGCTGCCATACATGTACACAATGCCCGCGCCCGCCACCACGATGGCAGCCCAGGTACGCCACGCCAATTGCTGGCGCAGCACCACGCGGGCCACCAGGGCAGTGAGCAGCGGCCCCACGGCCATGATCACCAGCACGTTGGCCACGGTGGTGAGCGTGAGCGCCAGCATGAAGGCCGTGAACATCACGCTCCAGCACACCCCGCTCACCCAGAAGGCACGTGAGGCAGGCAACAGGCCCCAGTGGCGGTGCAGGAAGGACACCAGCCCTTGGCCCGGCTCATCGGGAATGGTTCCGTTCTGCCGGTCGGCGGCGCGCCACACCGGCAGGATGATCAGCAGCGACAGCGCCGTGAAGGCGCTGCGCCAGAAGGTGACTTCAAAGCGCGCCGCCGACTCCAGCTGGCGCGACACCACACCGGCAATCGCCCACATCAGGGTGACCGCCACCATGAGGAAAACCGCCTGCGTGTGCGTCAGGCGGCTCAGGGCCCGAAACGGCATGGCCTGGCGCGATCAGGCCTCGCGGCTTGCGCGCTTGCGCTCGTGCTCTTTCAGGTGGCGCTTGCGCAGGCGAATGCTCTTGGGCGTGATCTCGACCAGCTCGTCGTCTTCGATGAAGTCAACGCCGTATTCCAGCGTGAGGTCGATCGGCGGGGTGATCTTGATCGCGTCTTCCTTGCCGCTGACGCGGAAGTTGGTGAGCTGCTTGGTGCGGGTGGCGTTCACCACCAGGTCGTTGTCGCGGCTGTGGATGCCCACGATCATGCCCTCGTACACCGGGTCGTTGGGCTTCACGAACATGCGGCCACGGTCGTCGAGCTTGCCCAGAGCGTAGGTGAAGATTTCACCGTCGTCCATGGAGATCAGCACGCCGTTCTTGCGGCCACCGATGTCGCCCTTGTGCGCCTCATAGCCGTCAAAGATGGAGGCGATCAGGCCCGAGCCACGGGTGAGGTTCAGGAATTCGTTGGAGAAACCGATCAGGCCGCGGGCCGGGATGCGGTATTCCAGGCGCACACGGCCACGGCCGTCCGGCTCCATGTTGATCATTTCGCCCTTGCGCAGGCCCAGGGCCTGCATCACGCCGCCCTGGTGCTGTTCCTCCACGTCGGCGGTGACCAGCTCCATGGGCTCGCACTTCACCCCGTCGATGTCCTTGAACATCACGCGCGGCTTCGACACGGCCAGTTCGTAGCCTTCGCGGCGCATGTTCTCGATCAGGATGGTCAGGTGCAGCTCGCCACGACCCGACACCTCGAACACGCCGTCTTCACCGGTCTCTTTCACGCGCAGGGCCACGTTGTGCTGCAGCTCTTTCTGCAGGCGGTCCCAGATCTGGCGGCTGGTCACAAACTTGCCTTCACGGCCGGCCAGTGGGCTGGTGTTCACGCAGAAGTTCATGGTCAGGGTGGGCTCGTCCACCTTGAGCATGGGCAGCGGCATGGGGTTGTTCGGGTCGGTCAGGGTGACGCCGATGCCGATCTCTTCAATGCCGTTGATCAGCACGATGTCGCCGGGGCCCGCTTCGGTGACCTGCATGCGGTCCAGGCCCTGGAAGGTCAGCACCTGGTTGACGCGGCCCTTGACGCTCTTGCCGTCCGGGCCTTCCATCACCAGCACGTCCATGCCTGGCTTGATGGTGCCCTGGCTGATGCGGCCCACGCCGATGCGGCCGACGAAGCTGTTGTAGTCCAGCGCAGAAATCTGCAGCTGCAGCGGGGCGGATGGATCGCCCTGGTGCGCCGGCACGTGGGTCAGGATGGTGTTGAACAGGGCCGACATGTCGGGGCCCCACTGCTCGCCAGGAGCGCCCTCTTCCATCGAAGACCAACCGTTGATGCCCGAGGCGTACACCACGGGGAAGTCAAGCTGCTCGTCGGTGGCACCCAGCTTGTCGAACAGGTCGAAGGCCGCATTGACCACCTTGTCGCAGTTGGCGCCAGGCTTGTCGACCTTGTTGACCACCACGATGGGGCGCAGGCCCAGGGCCAGGGCTTTCTTGGTCACGAAACGGGTCTGCGGCATCGGGCCTTCCTGGGCGTCGATCAGCAGCACCACGCCGTCCACCATCGACAGCGCACGCTCCACCTCGCCACCAAAGTCCGCGTGGCCGGGGGTGTCCACGATGTTGATGTGGGTGCCCTGCCAGCTGACCGCGCAGTTCTTGGCCAGGATGGTGATGCCACGCTCGCGCTCGATGGCGTTGTTGTCCATCACCGTGTCCACGACCTTCTCGTGTTCGGCGAAGGTGCCGGATTGGCGCAGGAGTTGGTCAACCATGGTGGTCTTGCCATGGTCAACGTGGGCAATGATGGCGATGTTGCGGATTTGCTTGCTCATGATTGGGCTTCCAAGATTTGCTGAATGTCGTTGGGGCTCAGCAAGCGCCCCGGTATGAGTTCTCCGCCCTGCACGTGGGCGGTGCCCAGCAACACAGGTTGGGTGGCGCCCTTCGTGGGCGGGCCATACACCGCCACGTGGCTGGCGTTGGGCCATGAGCCGCGCCTGCGCATGCCGCTGAGAAAGCGAGCTGCATTCTCGGCGTCCAGCATGACGGTCTGGTGATCGCCCAGCAGAACGTCCACGGGCTGCAAAGCTTCATTGCGCTCGGCCTCGGGCATGGCTTCCAGGGCCTCGAGCGTGATGCACTGCGATTGCTCGAAGGGCCCGGTGGCCACGCGGCGCAGAAAGCGCAGGTGTCCGCCACAGCCCAGGGCCTGGGCAATGTCTTCGCCTAGGGTGCGGATGTAGGTGCCTTTGCTGCAGCGCACGCGCAGCCGAAGGAACGGCTCGTCACCAGCCAACTGCATGTCGATCAGTTCCAGATCGTGAATGACCACGTGCCGCGGCTCACGCACCACGGTGTGACCATCGCGTGCGTACTCGTAGAGCGGCTTGCCGTCCTTCTTGAGCGCGCTGTGCATGGGCGGCACCTGGGTGATCGGGCCGGTGAATCGATCAAGCACCTCCACCACCTGCCCCACCGTGCAGGTCACGGGCGCCGTGGTCATCACCTCGCCTTCGGCGTCGCCGGTGGTGGTGGTCGCGCCCAGGCGCACCACCGTCTCGTAGGTTTTGTCCGCGTCCAGGTGGAGCTGGCTGAACTTGGTGGCCGCACCGAAGCACAGGGGCAGCACGCCGCTGGCCAGAGGGTCCAGCGTGCCGGTGTGGCCGGCTTTCTCGGCGCGCAGCAACCACTTGGCCTTTTGCAAGGCCTGATTGCTGGAAAGACCCAGCGGCTTGTCGAGCAGCAGCACCCCATGCACAGGGCGCCGTTGCACCCTGGTGCGCGGCGCGTTCACGGTCAGTCGTCCTTCGCGCGCGAGGAAACCGCCTTGGCGATCAGGGCGTTCATGTCGGCGGCACGCTCGGTGGTGCGGTCAAACACGAAGTGCAGCGTGGGCACGGTGTGGATGTGCAGGCGCTTGAACAGCGCGTTGCGAAGGAAACCGGCGGCGGCGTTCAGGCCTTCCGCGGTCTCCTCAGGGTTGCCGGTGAGCAGGCTGAAGAACACCTTGGCGTGGGCGTAGTCGGGCGTGACCTCCACGGCGTTGAGCGTGACCATGCCCACCCGCGGGTCCTTCAACTCGCGGGCGATCAGCTCCGCCAGATCGCGCTGGATCTGGTCGGCCACGCGAAAGCCGCGGTTGGGTACGGAAGAAGCCTTGCGGGGCATGGTGCTCGCTCCTTACAGGGTACGGGCCACTTCCTTGACCTCAAAGAACTCGAGCTGATCGCCCTCTTTGATGTCGTTGAAGTTCTTGAGCTTGATACCGCACTCGAAGCCTTCCTTGACCTCGCGAACATCGTCCTTGAGGCGCTTGAGCGACTCGAGTTCGCCGGTGTAGACCACCACGTTGTCGCGCAACAGGCGGAAGTGGGCGCTGCGGGTGACCATGCCTTGCGTGATCATGCAACCAGCCACCGTGCCGATCTTCGAGGCCACGAAGACGGTGCGGATCTCGGCCATGCCGATGACCTCTTCGCGCTTCTCCGGTGCCAGCATGCCCGACATCGCAGCCTTCAGGTCGTCCACTGCGTCGTAGATGATGTTGTAGTAACGCAGGTCAACGTCGTTGCCTTCGGCCAGCTTGCGGGCGCCGGCATCGGCACGCACGTTGAAGCCGATCACCACCGCACCGGATGCAATGGCCAGGTTGACGTCGCTCTCGCTGATGCCACCCACTCCCGCGTACACCAGCTGCACGCGCACCTCGTCGGTGGAGAGCTTGAGCAGCGAAGCGGACAGCGCCTCTTGCGAGCCTTGCACGTCGGCCTTGATGATGATCGGCAGGGTCTTGACCTCGCCCGAGGTCATCTCGGCGAACATGTTTTCCAGCTTGGCCGCTTGCTGCTTGGCCAGCTTGGTATTGCGGAACTTGCCGGCGCGGTAGGTGGCGATCTCGCGAGCGCGGCGCTCGTCGGCCATCACCATGAACTCGTCGCCCGCTTGCGGCACTTCGGCCAAGCCCTGGATCTCCACCGGGATGGAGGGACCAGCTTCCTTGGCGGGCTTGCCGTTTTCGTCGAGCATGGCGCGCACGCGGCCAGAGGTCTGGCCAGCCAGCACCACGTCGCCCACCTTGAGCGTGCCCGATTGCACCAGCACAGTGGCAACGGCACCACGGCCCTTGTCCAGACGGGCTTCGATCACGAGGCCCTTTGCCATCGCTTCCACCGGAGACTTCAGCTCCAGCACTTCGGCCTGGAGCAGCACCTGCTCAAGCAGGTCATCAATGCCCATGCCAGTCTTGGCCGACACGGCCACGAAGGGCGAGTCACCGCCGAATTCTTCGGGCACCACTTCTTCGGCCACCAGCTCTGCCTTGACCTTTTCAATGTTGGCCTCGGGTTTGTCGGCCTTGGTCATGGCCACCACGATGGGAACACCCGCAGCCTTGGCGTGCTTGACGGCCTCCTTGGTTTGCGGCATCACGCCGTCGTCGGCAGCGCAGACCAGAATGACGATGTCGGTGGCCTGGGCACCACGAGCACGCATGGCCGTGAAGGCCTCGTGACCCGGGGTATCCAGGAAGGTGACCATGCCGCGGGGCGTGTTCACGTGGTAGGCGCCAATGTGCTGGGTGATGCCACCGGCTTCGCCCGCGGCCACCTTGGAGCGGCGGATGTAATCGAGCAGCGAGGTCTTGCCGTGGTCGACGTGCCCCATGACCGTGACCACCGGGGCGCGCGGCATGGCCTCGGCCTGCTGGCCCTGCACTTCTTCTTCGGTGAAAGCCTCGGGGTCATCCAGGGCGGCCTGGATGGCCTTGTGGCCGAGCTCTTCCACCAGGATCATGGCGGTGTCCTGGTCCAGCGACTGGTTGATGGTCACCATCTGGCCCAGCTTCATCAACTGCTTGATCAGCTCGGACGACTTCACCGACATCTTGTGCGCCAGCTCGGCCACCGTGATGGTCTCGGGCACATGCACTTCGATCTGCTTGAACTCGGTCGGCGCCTGGAAGTTGCTACCGCCCTGATCGCGCGAGTCGCGGTCGTTGCGGCGACCCTTGGGCCCGCTGCGCCAGTTGGATCGGCCAGCGGACGTGTCGCCGCGGGTCTTGATCTCTTTCTTCTTGGCGGCGTCGTCTTTCCAGGTGGAAGACAGGTTCTCGGACTTGACTTCCTTCTTGCCGGCCACGCCGGGTGCGGCCGGGGCAGCAGCAGGGGCCGGCGCGGCAGCCTTTGTCGGGGTGCCGGCGGGCTTGTGCAGCGTGCCCTTGAGACCGGCGGCGGGCTCGGGCTTCTTGGCCACCAGGGTGCGGGCCGGGGCGGACATCATGGCGCGAATGCTCGCGGCCTCGGCTTCTGCCTTGCGGCGGCGCTCGAGCAACTCGGCGGCGCGCTGCTCTTCTGCGCGCTTGAGTTCCGCTGCCTTCGCGGCCTCAGCGTCGGCCTTGGCCTTGGCGGCTGCATCGGCCTGCGCCTTGGCCGCGACGTCAGCCGCGGGGGCCGGGGCCGGGGCAGCTGCGGTTGCCGACGAGGAGGCTTGAGCCTGTGCTTGCGCCTGGGCCTTGGCTGCAGCGGCCTTGGCGGCCTCGGCTTCTTCCCGGGCCTTGGCCTCAGCCTGCGCCTTGGCTCGCGCCTCGGCCTCGGCCGCACGAGCCTCTTCTTCTTCGCGCTGGCGACGCTTCTCCGCCAGCTCTTCTTCCTGACGACGCAGAAGCTCGGCCTGGCGGCGGGCTTCTTCCTCGCGGCGGGCCAGTTCTTCCTGGGCGATCACGTCAGCGGCGGGCGCTGCCGGGACATCGGCAGTCTCGGGCAAGGCCGCTTCGTCGTCGCGCTTGATGAACGTGCGCTTCTTGCGCACCTCGACCTGGATGGTGCGGGCACGGCCGGTGGCGTCGGCCTGCTTGATCTCGGAGGTCGACTTCTTCACCAAAGTGATCTTCTTGCGCTCACCGCCAGCCGTGCCGTGGCTGGCCTTGAGGTAACCGAGCAGCTTCTGCTTGTCGGTTTCGGTGATCGGGTCAGACCCGGCGTTCTTGGGCACCCCGGCTGCGGACAGTTGCTCCAGCAGGACGGAAGTGGGTTTGCTCAGCTCGGCGGCCAATTCAGCGACGGTGGTACTGGTCATATGTTCTTTGCTCCGTGGGCCTCCGGTGATCAAGACTGGGACGCGGCGTCATCACCGGAGAACCAGTGAGCGCGGGCCTGCATGATCAGGGCGGTGGCCTCTTCCGGCGTCTGGCCGGTGATGTCGGTGAGCTCGTCGGTCGCCAGATCGGCAAGCTCGTCGCGGGTGTGGATGCCGGCCTCGGCCAGCTTGGCGATCAGCTCGGGGGTGATGCCTTGCAGGTCTCGCAGGTTCTGCGACACCTCTTCCACGCTCTCCTCACGGGCGATTTCCATGGTCAGCAGTGCGTCCTTGGCACGGGTGCGCAGCTCATTGACCGTCTCTTCATCGAAGGCTTCGATTTCCAGCATTTCCTGCAGCGGCACATAGGCCACTTCTTCCAGGCTGGTGAAACCTTCCTCGATGAGGATGTCGGCGATTTCCTGATCGACGTCGAGCTTGGCCATGAAGAGCTTTCGGATGCCATCGGCTTCCTCTGCCTGCTTCTGGGCCGACTCGTCAGCGGTCATGATGTTGATGCGCCAGCCGGTCAGCTCGGAGGCCAGACGCACGTTCTGGCCACCACGGCCGATGGCGATGGCCAGGTTTTCCTCGTCCACCACCACGTCCATGGCGTGGCGCTCTTCGTCCACCACGATGGACTGCACGTTGGCCGGCGCCAGCGCGCCAATCACAAACTGCGCCGGATCGTCCGACCACAGCACGATGTCCACGCGCTCACCAGCGAGCTCGTTGGTGACGCCATTCACGCGAGAACCGCGCACCCCCACACAGGTGCCGATGGGGTCGATGCGCTTGTCGTGGCTGAGCACGGCGATCTTGGCGCGCGACCCGGGGTCACGGGCGCACTTTTTGATCTCCAGCAGGCCCTGCTCGATCTCGGGCACTTCCTGGCGGAAGAGCTCGATCATGAACTCGGGTGCCGAGCGCGACAGCAGGATGGGCGCACCGCGCAGGGTGAGGTCCACATCCATGATCATGGCGCGCACGCGGTCGCCAGTGCGAAAGTTTTCCTTCGGGATCATCTCGCTGCGCTTGAGGCGCCCCTCAACGCGGCCACTCTCCACGATGAGATCGCCCTTGTCCATTCGCTTGACCGTGCCCACAAAGATCTTGTCGCCTCGCGACATGAAATCGTTGAGCAGCATCTCGCGCTCGGCGTCGCGAATGCGCTGCAGGATCACCTGCTTGGCGGCCATGGCGCCGATGCGGCCAATCGGCACGCTCTCCACCGGCTTTTCGATGTAGTCACCCTCTTCAATGTCGGGAATGTCTTCGCGGGCGTCGCTGAGCAGCTCTTCGGCATCAGGGTTTTGCAGACCGGCGGAATCGGGCACCACCAGCCAGCGGCGAAAGGTCTCGTAGGCGCCCGAGTCCGGGTCCATGGCGACGCGGATGTCCACGTCACCGCTGTAGAGTTTTTTGGTGGCCGAGGCCAGGGCCTGTTCAACGGCGCCCAGCACGACGTCGCGCTCGACGTTCTTCTCGCGAGAGATCGCATCGATCAGCATCAACATTTCGCGGTTCATTTCACTCGCCCACCTTTCCTGATGACTCTTTTCTGGTTCATGTGCTGGGTTCACTCGCCGGCATCGGCAGCCGGCGCCCCCTTGGCCTGACGGCCTTTGAAATTCACGATGGGTGCCAGGCGCGCCTGCTGCACGTCCGACAGCTCGAAGGTCAGCGCCTGCAAGGGCGCGGGCACGCGCTTCTTGCTCACCCGCTGACCCGGCTTGACCTCTGGCTCGTCGCTCCAGACGATCTGCCACTGAACCCCATCGGCGGCCCGCTCCAGCGTGCCGCGAAACTTCTTGCGATTGGCCGCCACCGCACCGCCGGTGGCGCCGATGGCCGCCTTCAGGGTGATGTCGACCACCTCACCCTCGAAACGCTGGAAATCGGCCTCGTGCCGCAGAGGCCGGTCAATGCCAGGCGACCCCACTTCCAGGCGACGGTAGTCCACGTTCTCGACCTCCAGCAGGTACTGCAACTGGCGGGTCACCCGCTCGCAGTCTTCTACCGTGACAAAACGCTCATCAGGCATCGCCTCACCGGGAACCGGCGGCTGCCAGGGCCAGTCAATCGTGACGCGCAACAGGCCGCCGGCAGAGCGTTCAAGATCCACCAGGTCAAAACCCAGTCCGGTGACGGTTTGCGCGACGGTGTCTTGCCAAGCCATTGAGTGCGTGTTCGTGGTCGAAAATCGGGAAAGCGTTGGGCCAAAAAAAAGGGCCGGTAGTTACCCGCCCATTTGGTCGTGAAGCTCGCATTGTAACGCGCAAGACAGCGGTTTGCCAAGCCGCTGTGCGGCGTCACATGCCCAATATCCACTGAATCAGGTTCTTGGCCAAAAAGCCGAGCATGCCGAAGGACAGGACCATGAACAGGACGAACGTGCCGAATTTTCCCGCCTTCGATTCGCGTGCCAGGTTGAAGACGATGAAGAGCATGTAGAGGATGAAGGCCCCCACGCCGAAGGTGAGCCCGAACTGGGCGATCTGGCCTTCGGTGTAACCAAAAAGCGTTCCCTCCATCTCAGCTCCCCTGCCCGATGATGTCGCGGTACGCGTGCCAACTGGCGTGGGCGACGATGGGAATCACCACGATCAGCCCCGCCAGGGCCAGCGCCATGCCGAGGGTCACCAGCAAACCGATCATCACGGCCCAGGCCACCAGCGGCGCGGGGTAATTGGCCACCGCGCGCCAACTCGCGCCCACGGCCACGTGCACAGGCACCTTCTTGTCCACCAACATCGGCAGCGCCAGCACGGTGGAGGCATACACCGGGGTAGCCAGCAGGGCCCCCTGCAGGAGCCACACTTCAAAAAGACCCACGTCCGGGCGCAGCACCACGTGCCGCAGGAAATCCACAGGCTTGAGGATGGGCACGTCAGATGCCAGCGTGATCAGACCGGCCGAGGTCAGCACCCAGCCTGTACCGGCCAGGCCCAGCAAGAGACCAAAGCGAACCAATCGCCCATCGCCAGAGCGCCAAAGCGCCACCACCTCGGGCATGCCGATGCACTGGCCAGACTCGCAGGCGCGGCTTACCGCGTACAACCCAGTAGCCAGGATGGGGGCCACGATCAGAAAGCCCGAGAAAGCACCGGCCAGCAGCCAGAACCGTTCGTGGGCCAGGGTCAGCAACAGGCCGCCGAAGGCGGTGACCAGCAGGCCGTGAACCAGGCCAGGAATGGGATTGCGGCGCAGGTCAGCCCAGCCCAGGGCCAGCCAGCGCAGCGGAGACAACAAGGTGATGGGAGGGCGCGTGCTCATCGGGCGATTGTCTCACCCGGGACAAGACAGGACAGTTGACGCAAGTCACCTCAGATGGCGGCTTGCACGAGCAATCGGGTGTAGGGGTGATGGGGGCGCTCAAGCACATCCTGCACACGGCCGGTCTCCACGACTTCACCGTCCTTCATGACCACCACGTCGTGCGCCATGGCGGCAATCACCGCCACGTCGTGCGTGATGAGCAGGTAGCCCAGGCCGCGCTCGCGCTGCAAGCGCTGCAAGAGACCGAGCACCTGCTTCTGCACGGTCACGTCAAGGGCACTGGTGGGCTCGTCCAGCACGAGCAGCTCGGGCTCTACCACCAGGGCGCGGGCGATGGCCAGGCGCTGGCGCTGCCCACCGGAGAATTCGTGCGGGTAGCGCGAGAGCCAGGCCTCGGCCTGCTCAGGCTGCGCCGACAGCCCCACGTCCACCAGGGCCTGCAACACGCGCTCGCGCCGCTGCGCAGCACTGAGCTCCGTGTGATGAATGCCCAGCCCTTCACCCACGATCTGCTCAATCGTCATGCGTGGCGACAAAGAGGAAAACGGGTCTTGAAACACCACCTGCACCCGGCGACGCAGCGCACGGGTGGTGTTGTCGCGCTCGGCCGATGCCCAGTCGGTGCCGGCGACCTTCAGTTCGCCGCCATGGGGCAGCAAGCCGAGAGCGGCCAGGGCCAGGGTGGATTTGCCAGAGCCAGA
>Ga0255266_1000100_pt1 | contig 12551 bp, 10 predicted proteins | sample AtltaT_24_FD_183669 | JGI IMG/M metagenome (GOLD analysis project Ga0255266, IMG submission 183669) | Metatranscriptome of freshwater microbial communities from Altamaha River, Georgia, United States - Atl_Cont_RepB_0h (Metagenome... | ecosystem: Environmental > Aquatic > Freshwater > River...
GAAGGCGGGCACCTACATCCCGCACTTCTGCTACCACAAGAAGCTCTCCATCGCCGCCAACTGCCGCATGTGCCTGGTGGACGTGGAGAAGGCGCCCAAGCCCATGCCGGCCTGCGCCACGCCGGTGACACAGGGCATGATCGTGCGCACCCAGAGCGACAAGGCCGTCAAGGCCCAGAAGTCGGTCATGGAGTTCCTGCTGATCAACCACCCGCTGGACTGCCCTATCTGTGACCAGGGCGGTGAATGCCAGTTGCAAGACCTGGCCGTGGGTTACGGTGGTGGCGCCTCTCGCTATGACGAAGAAAAGCGCGTGGTGTTCCACAAGGACGTGGGCCCGCTGATCTCCATGGAGGAGATGAGCCGCTGCATCCACTGCACCCGCTGCGTGCGCTTCGGTCAGGAGATCGCCGGCGTGATGGAGCTTGGCATGTCGCACCGCGGCGAGCACTCCGAGATCGAGACCTTCGTGGGCCACTCGGTGGACTCCGAACTCTCGGGCAACATGATCGACATCTGCCCGGTCGGCGCGCTCACCAGCAAGCCCTTCCGCTACAGCGCCCGCACCTGGGAGCTGTCGCGCCGCAAGAGCGTCAGCCCGCACGACAGCACCGGCGCGAACCTGATCGTTCAGGTCAAGAACCACAAGGTGATGCGTGTCGTGCCCTACGAGAACGACGCCGTCAACGAGTGCTGGATCGCCGACCGTGACCGCTTCTCCTACGAAGCCCTCAACGGCGAAGACCGCCTGACCTCGCCCATGCTCAAGCAGGGCGGCGAGTGGAAGTCGGTGGACTGGCAGACGGCCCTCGAATACGTGGCCAACGGCCTGAAGCAAATTCAGGCAGAGCAGGGCGCCAACGCCATTGGCGTGATCGCCAGCCCGCACAGCACCGTGGAAGAGCTGGCCCTGGCCGGTGCACTGGTGCGCGGCCTGGGCAGCGAAAACATCGATACCCGCCTGCGTGCTGCCGACTTCGGCAACGCCGCACCGGCTGGTCAAGCCCGCTGGCTGGGCCGCCCCATCGCGGCACTGTCCGGCCTGCAGCGTGTGCTGGTCGTGGGCTCCAACCTGCGCAAGGATCACCCGCTGTTCGCTCAGCGCATCCGACAGGCCGCTCGCAAGGGCGCCCAGGTGAACGCCATCGTTGACACGGCACCCGAGTGGGCCATGGCGGTCAAGAACACGCTGGTGGCCGACAGCCGCCACTGGGCGCAAGCCCTGGCCGGCGTGGCCGCCGCGGTGGCCGCCGAGAAGGGCGTCAGCGCCCCCGTGGCCGCCGAGGCCAACGACACCCACCGTGCCATCGCTGCCTCCTTGCTGGGCGGCGAGCACAAGGCCGTGCTGCTGGGCAATGCCGCCGCGCACCATGAGAAGGCCTCCAGCTTGCTGGCGCTTGCGCAATTCATTGGCGAGGAGACCGGCGCCAGTGTCGGCTACCTCACCGAGGCCGCCAACACCGTTGGCGCGCAGCTGGTGAACGCCGTGCCGGGCCAGGGCGGTCTGAACGCCGCCCAGATGCTGGGTGGCGCGCTGAAGGCCGCCATCCTGCTCAACACCGAGCCCTCGCGCGACAGCGCCGCTGGCGAAGCTGGGCTGCGCAACGCCGGCATGGTGGTCACCCTTAGCCCCTTCAAGACCAACCTGGACATCAGCGACGTGCTGCTGCCCATCGCGCCTTTCAGCGAAACCTCGGGTTCCTTCGTGAACGCCGAAGGTCGCCTGCAGAGCTTCCACGCCGTGGTGCGCCCGCTGGGTGACACCCGACCCGGCTGGAAGGTGTTGCGCGTGCTGGGCAACCTGCTGGGCCTCACGGGCTTTGACGCCGAGACCTCGCAGGCCGTGTTGGCCTCGGCCCTGCCGGGCGTGGCCCAAGGCGCCGTGGTCGATGCCGCCCGCCTGAACAACCGCACCAGCGCGTCGGTGGATCTGTCGCCTGCCCAGGCCGCCCCCTGCGTGGCGTCCATTTACCAGCTCGACGGTCTGGTGCGCCGCGCACCTGCGCTGCAACTCACCGCCGATGCCCGTGCCGCCGAAGGAGCCGCCGCATGATCGACGCGATGTACAACGGTGGCCTCGGCCTGATCGCCGCCTCGTGGTGGACCACGGCCGCCTGGCCCGTGATCTGGAACCTGCTCAAGATTGTGGCCGTTCTCGCGCCCCTGATGGGTGCCGTGGCCTACCTCACCCTGTGGGAGCGCAAGCTCCTGGGCTTCATGCAGGTGCGCCATGGCCCCAACCGTGTGGGCCCCTTCGGCTTGCTGCAGCCCATCGCTGACGCGCTGAAGCTGCTGACCAAGGAACTGATCCGCCCCAGCGCCGCCAGCAATGGCCTGTTCCGCCTGGGCCCGATCATGGCCATCATGCCCGCCCTGGCCGCCTGGGTGGCCATTCCCTTCGGCCCTGAAACCGTGCTGGCCAACGTGAACGCCGGCCTGCTGGTGATCCTGGCCATCACCTCGATCGAGGTGTACGGCGTGATCATCGCCGGCTGGGCTTCCAACTCGAAGTACGCTTTCCTGGGTGCGCTGCGCGCTTCTGCCCAGATGGTGAGCTACGAGATCGCCATCGGCTTCTGTTTCCTGGTGGTCGTGATGACCGCCGGCAGCCTGGACCTGGCCCAGATCGTGGCCTCGCAGGACAAAGGCATTGCCGCCAGCGAAGGCCTGAACTTCCTGTCGTGGAACTGGCTGCCCCTGCTGCCCATCTTTGTGGTGTACCTGATCTCCGGCGTGGCCGAGACCAACCGCCACCCCTTCGACGTGGTCGAGGGCGAGGCCGAAATCGTGGCCGGCCACATGGTCGAGTACTCGGGCATGGGTTTTGCCATCTTCTTCCTGGCCGAATACGCCAGCATGTGGCTGGTGTCCATTCTGGCGGTGCTGATGTTCCTGGGCGGCTGGTTGCCCCCCATCGACAGCGCGCTGTTCAACGCCATCCCGGGCTGGATCTGGCTGGGCCTCAAGACCTTCGTGGTCGTGTCCATGTTCATCTGGATCCGCGCCACCTTCCCGCGCTTCCGCTACGACCAGATCATGCGTCTGGGCTGGAAGATCTTCATCCCCGTGACGCTGATCTGGCTGCTCCTCGTGGGCGCCCTCATGCAGACGCCCTGGAACATCTGGAAGTAAGCCAGGGAGACGACCATGACGACCACCACCGCATCCCCTGCCGTTGTTGCGCCGTTTTCGCTGCGCGACTTTTTCAAGAGCTTCCTGCTGGTGGAGCTCTTCAAGGGCATGGCCCTGACCGGCCGCTATGCCTTCCGCCGCAAGGTGACTGTGCAGTTCCCCGAGGAAAAGACGCCGCTGTCGCCGCGTTTCCGTGGCCTGCACGCCCTGCGCCGTTACGAGAACGGCGAAGAGCGCTGCATCGCCTGCAAGCTGTGCGAAGCCGTGTGCCCTGCCATGGCCATCACCATCGAGGCGGCACAGCGCGAAGACGGCACCCGCCGCACCACGCGCTATGACATCGACCTGACCAAGTGCATCTTCTGCGGCTTCTGCGAAGAAAGCTGCCCGGTGGACTCCATCGTCGAGACGCACATCTTCGAGTACCACGGCGAGAAGCGCGGCGATCTCTACTTCACCAAAGAGATGCTGCTGGCGGTGGGCGACCAGTACGAACCCCAGATCGCCGCGGCCAAGGCCGCCGACGCGAAGTACCGCTGACCCCGGCCCGTCCGGATTCGAACCCTCGACACCCCATGGCCTACACCACCGGTTTCTTCTACCTGTTTGCCGCGGTGCTGCTGTTTGCAGCCTACCGCGTCATCACCTCGCGCAACACGGTGCACGCGGTGCTTCACCTCATGCTGGCCTTCTCCCAGGCCGCGGCCCTGTGGCTGCTGCTCAAGGCCGAATTCCTGGGCATCACGCTGGTGCTGGTCTACCTGGGGGCGGTCATGGTGCTGTTCCTCTTCGTGGTGATGATGCTCGACATCAACGTCGACGAATTGCGCCAGGGCTTCTGGAAGCACTTCCCCGTGGCGGCCATCATCGGCGGCTTCGTGGCCGCTGAACTCATCGCCGTGGTGTGGTCTGGCTTCCCGTCGGTGAGCGCAAACGCGCCAGCTGTCCAGGGCTCCAACACCCACGCGCTGGGCAAGTTGCTCTACACCGAATACCTCTACCCGATCGAGATCGCCGCCGTCATTTTGCTGGTGGCCATGATCGCGGCCATTGCGCTGACCTTGCGCCACCGCAAGGACAGCAAAGCCATCAACCCTGGCGATCAGGTGCACGTCAAGGCACGTGACCGCCTTGTGGTGGTGCCCATGGCGGCCACCCAGAAACCGGCGGCCCCTGCCGCCACCGAGGAGGGCAAGGCATGAGCCTCACGCTGAGTCATTTCCTGTCGGTTGGCGCGATCCTGTTCGCGCTGTCCGTGATCGGCATCTTCCTGAACCGCAAGAACCTGATCGTTCTGCTGATGGCCATCGAGCTGATGCTGCTCGCCGTCAACATGAACTTCGTGGCCTTCTCCCACTACCTGGGAGACATGCACGGTCAGGTCTTCGTGTTCTTCATCCTCACGGTGGCCGCCGCCGAGTCGGCGATTGGCCTGGCCATTCTGGTGCTGCTGTTCCGCAACCGGTCGTCCATCAGCGTCGAGGAACTGAACGCTCTGAAGGGTTGAGGCCCGGGCAAGCACAGGTAAGAACATGAGCAACACCCTTTCTGCAAGCACCCTGCTGGCCGTCCCGCTGGCCCCCCTGGTGGGCTCGGCACTGGCCGGCATCCTGGGCACCACCTTCGGTGGCAACGTCATCGGCCGTCGTGCCTCTCACTCCGCCACCATCCTGGGCGTGCTGGTGGCCTTCGTGCTGTCGGCCATGACCCTGTCCGACGTCATCGGCGGCGCCCGCTTCAACCAGACCATCTACGAGTGGATGGTGGTGGGCGGCCTGAAGATGGAGATCGGCTTCATGGTGGATGGCCTCACGGCCATGATGATGTGCGTGGTGACCTTCGTGTCGCTGATGGTGCACATCTACACCATCGGCTACATGGAAGAAGACGCCGGCTACAACCGCTTCTTCGCCTACATCTCCCTGTTCACCTTCTCGATGCTCATGCTGGTCATGAGCAACAACCTGCTGCAGCTCTTCTTCGGTTGGGAAGCGGTGGGCCTGGTGTCGTACCTGCTGATCGGCTTCTGGTTCAACAAGCCCACGGCCATCTTCGCCAACATGAAGGCCTTCCTCGTCAACCGCGTGGGTGACTTCGGCTTCATTCTGGGCATCGGCCTGATCGTGGCCTACGCCGGCACCCTCAACTACACCGAGGTGTTCGCCAAGGCCGGTGAGCTGGGCGCGCTGAGCTTCCCCGGCACCAGCTGGATGCTGATCACCGTGATCTGCATTTGCCTGTTCATCGGTGCCATGGGCAAGAGCGCCCAGTTCCCGCTGCACGTTTGGCTGCCCGATTCGATGGAAGGCCCCACGCCCATCTCCGCACTGATCCACGCCGCCACCATGGTGACGGCCGGCATCTTCATGGTGGCTCGCATGTCGCCGCTGTTCGAGCTGTCGGACACGGCTCTGAACTTCATCCTGGTGATCGGCGCCATCACCGCGCTGTTCATGGGCTTTCTGGGCATCATCCAGAACGACATCAAGCGCGTCGTGGCCTACTCCACGCTCTCGCAGCTGGGCTACATGACGGTGGCCCTGGGTGCCTCGGCCTACTCGGTGGCCGTGTTTCACCTCATGACCCACGCCTTCTTCAAGGCCCTGCTGTTCCTGGCCGCCGGCTCGGTGATCATCGGCATGCACCACAACCAGGACATCCGCTGGATGGGCGCCGTGCGCAAGTACATGCCCATCACCTGGATCACCTCGCTGCTGGGCACCCTGGCCCTGATCGGCACGCCGCTGTTCTCGGGCTTCTACTCCAAGGACTCGATCATCGAGGCGGTGCACTTCTCGCACCTGCCTGGCGCTGGTTTCGCTCACTTCGCGGTGCTGGCCGGTGTGTTCGTGACCTCGTTCTACTCGTTCCGCCTGTACTTCCTGGTCTTCCATGGCAAGGAGCGCTACGACCAGAACCCGGACGCGCACCACGATGACCACGACGACGACCACGGCCACCATGGCGATGAGCACAAGCCGCACGAGTCGCCCTGGGTGGTGACCCTGCCGCTGGTGCTGCTGGCCATTCCCTCGGTGGTGATCGGCTACCTCACCATCCAGCCCATGCTGTTCGGTGATTTCCTGAAAGACGCCATCACGGTAAACGCCGCAGCCCACCCGGCCATGGCCAAGTTCGCCGAGATGTTCCACGGGCCGCTCGCCATGGCCAGCCACGCCCTGCACACCGCGCCGCTGTACCTGGCCGCCGCCGGTGCGGTCGCCGCCTGGTACATGTACCTGATCAACCCGGCGGTGCCGGCCGCCATCGCCCGCGCGCTCAAGCCGCTGGTGACCATCCTCGAAAACAAGTACTACCTCGACTGGATCAACGAGAACATCATCGCCCGCGGTGCGCGCGCACTGGGTGTGGTGCTCTGGAAGGGCGGCGACCGCGGCATCATCGAAGGCGGTGTCGTGAACGCCAGCTGGAAGCTGGTGGGCGTGGTGTCGTCGGTGGTGCGCCGTGTGCAGACCGGCTACCTGTACCACTACGCCTTCGTGATGCTGGTGGGCGTGCTGCTCTTCATGACGTACTTCGTCTGGCTGGCCAAATAAAACAAGAGGAAGAAGAACATCATGGGTTTGCTGAGCCTTGCCATCTGGACGCCCATCTTTTTCGGCGCCGTGTTGCTGGCCTTTGGCCGTGACGAACACGCCGGCATGGTGCGCTGGATCGCCCTGATCGGCGCGCTGGTCGCACTGGCGATCACCGTGCCGCTGTACACCGGCTTCGAGGTCGGTTCCGCCGCGATGCAGTTCGTGGAAAAGAGTGTCTGGATCGAGCGATTCAACGTGCACTACCACCTGGGCGTGGACGGCATTTCGCTGTGGCTGATCTTGCTGACCGCCTTCATCACCGTGATCGTGGTGGTGGCAGGCTGGGAGGTGATCACCGAGCGCGTGAACCAGTACATGGGCGCGTTCCTGATCCTCTCGGGCCTGATGATCGGCGTGTTCAGCGCGCAGGACGGGATGCTGTTCTACGTGTTCTTCGAGGCCACGCTGATCCCGATGTACCTGATCATCGGCATCTGGGGCGGCCCCAACAAGATCTACGCAGCGTTCAAGTTCTTCCTGTACACGCTGCTGGGCTCGCTGCTGATGCTGGTCGCGCTGATCTACCTGTACACCCAATCGGGTGGCAGCTTCGCTCTGGCCGACTGGTACAAGCTGCCCCTGGGCTCGCACGCCCAGACGCTTCTGTTCTTCGCCTTCTTCGCGGCTTTTGCGGTGAAGGTGCCGATGTGGCCGGTGCACACCTGGCTGCCCGACGTGCACGTGGAAGCGCCCACGGGTGGCTCTGCGGTGCTGGCCGCCATCATGCTGAAGCTGGGCGCCTACGGTTTCCTGCGCTTCTCGCTGCCCATCTTGCCCGACGCCTCGCACCAGTGGGCTGGCCTGATGATCGGGCTTTCGCTGGTGGCGGTGATCTACGTGGGCCTGGTGGCCATGGTCCAGCAAGACATGAAGAAGCTGGTGGCCTACTCGTCTGTGGCCCACATGGGCTTCGTGACCCTGGGCTTCTTCGTCTTCAGCGACTTGGGCGTGTCGGGCGCGATTGTGCAGATGATCTCGCACGGCTTCGTCTCGGCTGCCATGTTCCTGGCCATTGGCGTGCTTTACGACCGCGTGCACTCACGTGAAATCGCGTCCTACGGTGGCGTGGTCAACACCATGCCGCGCTTTGCGGCGTTTGCCCTGCTGTTCACCATGGCCAACTGTGGCCTGCCCGGCACTGCCGGATTCGTGGGCGAGTGGATGGTGATCCTGGCCGCCGTGAAGGCGAACTTCTGGGTGGGCCTGCTGGCCGCCTCGGCGCTGATCTTCGGTGCCGCCTACTCGCTGTGGATGTTCAAGCGCGTGTACCTTGGCGCCCCCGCCAATGACGACGTGAGGGGCCTGACCGACATCAACGCCCGCGAGTTCCTGGTGATGGCTCTGCTGGCCATTGCCGTTCTGTACATGGGCGTGTACCCCAAGCCCTTCACCGACGTGATGGATCCCTCTGTGGCCGAACTGCTGCGCCACGTGGCGGTGTCCAAGCTCCCGAACTGACCTGAGCCCGTCCAACGACACGAGAGAACGCACACATGATTGACAAGCTCAGCTGGGTCGCGGCGTACCCGGAAATTCTGTTGCTGGTGATGACCTGCGTGATTGCGCTGGTGGACCTGGCCGTGAAGTCGCCTTTGCGTGGCGCCACCTATCTGCTCAGCGTGCTGACCCTGGCGGTGTCGGCGGTGCTGCTGGGGCAGGCAGCGGCCACCGGCGCTGTGATCGAAGGCTTCGGCGGCATGATCGTCAGCGACCCGATGGGCAACTGGCTCAAGTGCTTTGCCACCATCGCGCTGCTCGTCACCCTGGTGTACGGCCGCAGCTATGCTGGCCCGCGAGACATGATGCGTGGCGGCGAGTGGTACACCCTGAGCCTGCTGGCGCTGCTGGGCATGTACGTGATGATCTCGGGCCACCACTTCCTGGTGATTTACCTGGGCCTGGAAGCGCTCACGCTCTCCAGCTACGCCCTGGTGGCCCTGCGCCGCGATGACCTGGCCGCCACCGAGGCCGCCATGAAGTACTTTGTGCTGGGTGCCCTGGCCAGCGGCTTCCTGCTGTACGGACTGTCGCTGGTGTACGGCGCCACCGGCTCGCTGGACGTGGCCGAGGTGTTCAAGGCCATCGCTGGCGGTGAGGCCACCCTGAAGGGTTCGGCTCAGGTGCTGGTGCTGGGTCTGGTGTTCGTGGTGGCCGGCCTGGCCTTCAAGCTGGGCGTGGTGCCCTTCCACATGTGGGTGCCCGACGTGTACCACGGCGCGCCCACGTCCATCACCCTGCTGATCGGTGGCGCGCCCAAGCTGGCCGCCTTCGCCATCGTGATGCGCCTGCTGGTCGAGGCCCTGGGTCCCTTGGCCGTGGATTGGCAGCAGATGCTGGGCGTGCTGGCCGTGCTGTCGCTGCTGGTGGGCAACCTGGCCGCCATTGCGCAGAGCAACCTCAAGCGCATGCTGGCCTTTTCGACCATCTCGCAAATGGGTTTCATGCTGCTGGGCTTGCTGGCCGGCGTCTCGCACACCGGTGACACCGCCAACATGGCCAACGCCTACAGCGCATCCATGTTCTACGTGGTCACCTACGTGCTCACCACCCTGGGTACCTTCGGCGTGGTCCTGCTGCTCTCGCGCACGGGCTTCGAGTCCGACGAGATCGCCGACCTGGCCGGCCTGAACCAGCGCAGCCCTTTCTACGCGGGCATCATGGCCATTTGCATGTTCTCGCTGGCCGGTATCCCGCCGCTGGTGGGCTTCTACGCCAAGCTGGCGGTGCTGGAGGCCCTGGTGGCCGCGGGCACGGCCTTCCACATCGGCCTGGCCGTCTTCGCGGTGGTGATGTCGCTGATCGGCGCCTTCTACTACCTGCGCCTGGTGAAGGTGATGTACTTCGATGCGCCCACCCAGACCGCCCCGATCGAGGGCAGCTGGGACGCCCGTTCGGTGCTGTCCGTCAACGGGGCCCTGATTCTGGTGCTGGGCATCGTGCCGGGTGGCTTGATGGCCGTGTGCGCCAAGGCAATCGCTTCTCTGTTTGCCTGACCTGGCCGGGCAGGCGCCGCCGGGAACCCGGCGCGCCGCCCAGGCTCTGAGCACCACGATGAATTCCCCTCTTTATGTCTGGCTGGTGCTGCTGGCCGCTGCCCTGGCGGCCAATCTGCCGTTTCTGAACAACCGCTGGCTGGGCGTCATTCCGCGCGCCTTGCCCAAGGCGCTCTGGATGCGCCTCTTGGAACTGGCGATCTGGTACTTCATGGTGGGTGGCTTGGGCCTGGCCCTGGAACAACATCAGGGGCAGATCTATCCCCAGGGCTGGGAGTTCTACGCCACCACCGCTGCGCTTTTCGTGACGCTGGCCTTTCCGGGCTTCGTCTTCCGTTACCTGTTCAAGCGCCGGGGCTGATGGCGCCGGGCTGAGCCCGGTGCGATTGGGTCTGGCGGCACCCGACCATGCACGCCGATCAACACCTGCGCGAAACGCCATTGGCCCGCACCGAGCTGCTGCGAGGCCACTTTCTGCACGTGGTGCGCGACACCGTGCGTCTGCCCGATGGCGGCGAGGCCACGCGCGAGTTCGTGTTGCACCCCGGCGCGGTGATGGTGGTCGGCCTGCTCGACGATGGGCGCGTGGTGCTGGAGCGCCAGTACCGCCACCCCATGCAGCAGGTGATGATCGAGTTCCCCGCCGGCAAGCTCAATGCCGGCGAAGGCAGCCTGGCCTGTGCCCAGCGCGAGATGCGCGAAGAAACCGGCTACAGCGCCCGCGAATGGGCCTTTGCCGGGCGCCTGGCGCCCACCATTGCCTATTCCGACGAGGTGATCGACATCTGGTTCGCGCGCGGCCTGAGCCTGGGCGAGCGCGCACTGGACGACGGCGAGGCGCTGGACGTGTTCGCGGCCACGCCCGAAGAATTGCAGGCCTGGTGCCGCAGTGGCGCGATCATCGACTGCAAGACGCTGGTGGGTGCCTTGTGGCTGCAGAACGTGCTCAGCGGCGCGTGGGCATTGGCCTGGGGCGATAATCCTGCCACATGAAGGTGCTCGATCTGCAATGCGCCAACCGGCACGGCTTTGAGGGCTGGTTTGCCTCCGAAGACGATTTTCACGCCCAGTTGGGGCGCGGCTTGGTGACGTGTCCGCTGTGTGGCGATGCCCACATTGAAAAAAAGCTGTCCGCCCCGCGCCTGAACCTGAAAGTGCCCCGTGGCGAACCGGCCGCCGCGCCAGCAGCCGAGGCGGTCGCGCCGGTCGCTCAGCGCCCGGAGCTGCAGGCCCTGCAGGCCCGCATGGTGGATGCGCTGCGCCAGCTCGTGTCACAGTCGGAAGACGTGGGCGAGCGCTTTGCCACCGAGGCGCGGGCCATGCACGAGGGTGAGATCGAGCGCCGCAGCATTCGTGGCCGCACCACGCCGCAAGAGGCCCTGGCGCTGCTGGAAGATGGCATTGACGTGCTGCCCCTGCCAGACCTTCCCATCATCAAAGAGACGCTTCAGTGAACAGCCCGGCGCCGCCGGGCTTTTTCTTTTCAGGGGTAGAGGCCACGCAGGTCGCGGGCGTGCAAGATGCGCTGGCAGGCCACGATGAAGGTGGCGGTGCGCAAGGTCACCCGTTTCTCCTCGGCCACTTGCCAGACGCCGGCGAAGGCGTCCTTCATGATCTTCACCAGGCGGGCGTTGATCTCGTCTTCGGTCCAGAAAAAGCTGGAGAAGTCCTGCACCCACTCGAAATAGCTCACCGTCACGCCGCCGGCGTTGGCGATCACGTCGGGCAGCACCAGCACGCCTCGCTCGTTGAGGATGTCGTCGGCCTGGGGTGTCGTGGGGCCGTTGGCGCCCTCGATGACCATGCGCGCCTGGATGCGGCCGGCGTTGGCGGCCGTGATCTGGCCCTCCAGCGCCGCGGGGATCAGGATGTCGCAGGGCGTGTCCCAGAAGGCGTCGCGGTCCAGGGGCTCGGCGCCAGGGAAGCCGGCCACGGTGCCCTTGGCCGCCACGTGGGCCTGCAGCGCGGGCACGTCGATGCCGGCCTCGCGGTAGACGGCGCCGCCGTGGTCCTGCACCGCCACCACGCGGGCACCGGCGTCTGAAAACAGGCGCGCCGCCACGCCTCCCACGTTGCCGAAACCTTGCACCGCCACGCGGGCACCGCTCACCTCCAGGCCGATGCGCCGCGCCGCTTCCACGCCCACGGTGAACACGCCGCGCCCGGTCGCCTCGCGCCTGCCGAGAGAGCCGCCCAGGTCAACTGGCTTGCCTGTGACCACGCCGGTGGCGGTGGCCCCTTCGTTCATGGAGTAGGTGTCCATCATCCAGGCCATCACCTGCTCGTTGGTGTTCACGTCAGGCGCGGGGATGTCTTTGGTGGGGCCGATGATGATGCCGATCTCGCTGGTGTAGCGCCGGGTGACGCGCTCGAGTTCGCCGCGGCTGAGTTGGCGCGGATCGACACGGATGCCGCCCTTGGCGCCGCCGTAAGGCACGTTCACCGCGGCGTTCTTGATGGACATCCAGGCCGCCAGTGCCATCACCTCGGAGAGGGTCACGTCCTGGTGGAAGCGCACGCCGCCCTTGCCCGGGCCGCGCGAGGTGTTGTGCTGCACGCGGTAGCCCTCGAAGTGGGCCACGGTGCCGTCGTCCAGGTGGATGGGCACGTCCACGATGAGCGAGCGCTTGGGGCGCTTGAGGGTGTCCACCCAGCGGGCCAGCGAGCCCAGGTAGGGCGTCACCCGGTCGACCTGCTGCAGGTAGGTGCCCCAGGGGCCAAGGTGGTCAGGGTTGAGGTAGGAGGGCAGGGCCTGGGTGAAGGCCGAGGGCGCGTGAGAAGCGGGAGACATGGTGGGTCGAATCGCCTGGTGGATGCGGCACAACAC
>Ga0255266_1000108_pt1 | contig 12253 bp, 10 predicted proteins | sample AtltaT_24_FD_183669 | JGI IMG/M metagenome (GOLD analysis project Ga0255266, IMG submission 183669) | Metatranscriptome of freshwater microbial communities from Altamaha River, Georgia, United States - Atl_Cont_RepB_0h (Metagenome... | ecosystem: Environmental > Aquatic > Freshwater > River...
CGTCGGTCTGGATGCGCGGGCCGAGCGTGGCGTAAACACGCTGATGGCGCTGGATCGCACGCTTGCCCTCGAACTCGGGCGAGACGATCACGGCCGACCAGTGGCGGCCGTCGCCGGCCACCTCGATGTGCTCGCAAGTCAGGCCGGCGGCGATGATGGATTGCAGTTCTTCGGCGGTCATGCGGGTTCTCAGTGGCGAATCTTGTAGCCGATCTTCAGCAGGTGCAGAGCGATGGCACTGACCACCGCCAGCGCCGCGCCCACCAGCCCCAGGCTGACCCAGGGCGAGACGTCGCTCTGGCCGAAAAAGCCGTAACGGAAGCCATCGATCATGTAGAAGAAGGGGTTGAGGTGGCTCACCTGCTGCCAGAAGGCCGGCAGGGAGTGGATGGAATAAAACACGCCCGAGAGAAAGGTCATGGGCATGATCAGGAAGTTCTGGAAGGCGGCCATCTGGTCGAACTTCTCGGCCCAAAGGCCGGCAATCAGGCCCAGCGCGCCCAGCAGAGCCGCCCCCATGAAGGCGAACACCAGAATCCACAGCGGCGCCACCAGCGAGGGCTGGGCAAACCACCAGGCCACGGCCATCACCCCCATGCCCACCACCAGACCACGCACGATGGACGAGCCCACGTAGGCCACGAACCAGGCGCGGTGCGACAAGGGCGTGAGCAGCAGGAAAACGATGTTGCCCATGATCTTGCTCTGGATCAGGGACGAACTGCTGTTGGCAAAGGCGTTCTGCAACACGCTCATCATCACCAGGCCGGGCAGCAGGAAGGCGGTGTAGTTCACCGAGTCATACACCTGAACCCGGTCTTCAAGCACATGGCCAAAGATCATCAGGTACAGCAACGCAGTGACGATGGGAGCCGCCACGGTCTGAAAGGCCACCTTCCAGAAGCGCAGCACCTCTTTGTAGAAAAGGGTTTGCCAGCCACTCATGCGCGCACCTCGTCACGGGTTGGGTTGGTCGTCGACTGGCTGCCGGTCAGGTCAAGGAACACGTCCTCCAGATCGGCCTTGCGGATCTCGATGTCTTCCACCATCACGCTGGCCTCACGCAGACGGGCGAGCAAGCGCTCGACGGCGGCCACATCGCCCGCAGGCAATTGCACCACCCGCCCGGTGACGCGGGCCTGCGCCGCCAGTTCGGGCGGGAGGGTGCCGTCGGTCTTGAACCGCAGCACATTGGAAGAGGCACGCGCCAGAAGCGAAGACGTGCTCTCCAGCGCCACCACCTGCCCCTGCTTGAGCATGGCGATGCGACCGCACAGGGCCTCGGCTTCTTCCAGGTAGTGGGTGGTGAGCAGCACGGTGCTGCCCAGGCGCTTGTTCAATCCCGAGACAAACTGCCACAAGGTCTGGCGCAATTCCACGTCAACGCCGGCGGTGGGCTCGTCCAGCACGATCACCGGCGGCTTGTGCACCAGCGCTTGGGCAATCAGCACCCGGCGCTTCATGCCGCCCGAGAGCTGGCGCATGTTGGCGTTGGCCTTGTCGCTCAGGCCCAGGCCGGCCAGCAACTCGTCGATCCAGTCGTCGTTGTGGCGAATGCCGAAATAGCCCGACTGGATGCGCAGCGCCTCGCGCACGTTGAAGAAGGGGTCAAACACCAGCTCTTGCGGCACCACGCCCAGGTGGCGGCGCGCGGCCTGGTAATCGGACTGCACGTCATGCCCCAACACCGTCACCCGCCCGGAGGTGGGGCTGGCCAGGCCCGCCAGGATGCTGATGAGCGTGGTCTTGCCAGCGCCGTTGGGGCCGAGCAGGCCGAAGAACTCTCCCGGCTCGATGTCGAACGACACGGACTTCAGGGCATGAAAATCGCCCCGCGGCGTGCGGTAGGTTTTGGAAACGTTCTGAAATGAGACGGCTGACATGCGCAGGTGGAACCGCTGGTATCCCCGGCGGTTCGCAGACCATCTGCGGCGCAGGGAACCGGGTATTTTACGGCCCGGGGTGAATCGGGCGACTCAGACCGGCAGCAGTTCCTGCACGCCGTACAAGGCCACCAGCTCTTGCAGCCGCCGAGGCCAGCGCACCACCCGAAGCGATTTGCCCTGCGCGATGAGTTGGCGCCGCAACTCCAGCAGCACCGCCACGGCAGACGAATCGAAATCGCGCAGGCCAGCGGCGTCCAGCGCCACCACGGGCCCGGGCTGGCGGGCCAGGATCGCGCCCAGCTCGGTCAGCGTCTTGCCCGCCTCCTCAAGGGTGAGGCGCTCAGGAAGTTGGGCGGCTTCGGTGTTCATGCCGTTCAACTGGCCTTGGCGGTGTTGCTTTTGTTGCGCTGGGCCAGCGAGGCGATCAGGCCATCGATGCCCTTGGCCCCGATCTCCTGGGCGAACTGGGTGCGGTAGGTTTCCACCAGCCACACGCCCAGCACGTTGAGGTCGTAGATCTTCCAGCCATTGGCGGTTTTCTCCAGGCGGTAGTCGAGCTGGATGGGCTCGCCCTTGCCACGCACCTCGGAGCGCACCACCACCTCGGTGTCGGTGGGCTGCATGCGCATGGGCTTGAAGTGCAGGGTCTGGTCCTTCACCTCGCCCAGCGCGCCCGAGTAAGTGCGAACCAGCAAGGTCTTGAACTCGTCCTGCAACTGCTTTTGCTGCTCGGGCGTGGCTTGGCGCCAGTAGCGGCCCACGGCGGAAGCGGTCATGCGCGTGAAGTTCACGTTGGGCATGATCTTGCCGTCCACCAGGGCGATGATGCGGTTCATGTCGCCCGCCTGAATGGCCGGGTCGGATTTGATGGTGGCAAGCACCTCGCCCGAGATGCGCTTGACCAGAGCGTCCGGCGCCTCGTCGGCGGCGATGGCCGGCAAGGCCAGGCTGGCGAGGGACAGGGTGGTGGCGGCGATCCAATGGCGGCGTTGCAACATGGGGTTCCTTTCAGGCGCCAGCGCGTGTGCTGGCGAAGTGTCAATGGTAGGGATGTGACGACACTGGCGTGTGTCGCGTTCCGCTGGATTCGTTGCGAGACGTTTCCCGGCTCACTCGCCGTTGCCCAGGCCGATGCCCTTGTCGATCATGTCGTCGATCTGGCTCTGCCGCCGGTTCAGGTAGAAATCGCGCGTGAAGCTGTACTTGTCCAGCGCCGCGCCTTCGAGCATGTTGCTGGCGCCCAGCAAGTTGGCGCGCTTGTCGATGACACGCAGCGTGTACAGGCTGTTGCGGTTGGCCACTCGGTCTACCCCACCCAGGAGGTCGGCGTTGGAGTCCACCACCAGGCCGGCGGTGTCCCGAAAGGTGGAGGGCCCGAAGAACGGCAACACCAGATACGGGCCAGAACCGACGCCCCAGCGCCCCAGGGTCTGCCCGAAATCGATGCGGGTGCGCGGAATGCCCATTTCGGTGGCGATGTCCAGCAGGCCACCCAGCCCCAAGGCGGTGTTCACACCGAAACGCATCAGGTTCTCGGCGGTCTCGCGTGGCCGAAGCTGCAGGGCCGCGTTGACCGATGACCAGAGGTCGCCCAGGTTGCCGAAGAAGTTGCTCACGCCCGTGCGGACCGGACTGGGGGTCACATCCACGTAGGCGGTGGCCACCGGCTTGAGCACGGCGTCGTCTACCGCGTCATTGAAGCGCTGCACACCGCGGTTGAATGGCTCCAGCGGATCGCGAGGGTTCGCATCCGGGCCGGTGGCGCAACCACTGGCCAGGGCCAGCGCGGTGACGGCCAGCGCGAACTTGAGAAAAGAGATCAAGGGCTTCATCGCAATCGCTCCATCGGCCGTCACTGGGCCGGGGCCTTGTCACCGCCCTCGGCTGCCTTGTTGAACAGGAACTGGCCAATCAGGTTTTCCAGCACCACGGCCGACTGGGTCTGGGTGATGACCGCGCCCGGCTGGATGTTGTCCGGGTCGCCGCCGGGCTCGATGCCAATGTACTGCTCACCCAGCAGGCCACTGGTCAGAATCTTCAATGAGCTGTCCTTGGGAAAGGCATAGCGTGACTCCAGCGTGAGGGTCACGCTGGCCTGGAAGGTCTTGTCGTCAAAGCCGATCGACTCCACCCGGCCCACCACCACGCCAGCGCTGCGCACGGCCGACTTGGGCTTGAGGCCGCCGATGTTGTCAAAGCGCGCCGTCACCCGGTAGGTGGGCTCGAAGTTCAGGCTCAACAGATTGGCCGATTGGAGCGCCAGGAACAGGATGGCGGCCGCACCGATCAGCACGAAAAGGCCCACCCAGAGATCGTTTTTGGAAGATTGCATTGCCAGTTACTCCGCAAGTTGCCGCGGTCAGATGCTGAACATCATGGCGGTGAGGACAAAGTCGAGCCCCAACACCGCCAGGGAGGCGACCACCACCGTGCGGGTGGTGGCGCGGGAAACGCCCTCGGGCGTGGGCTGGGCCAGGTAGCCCTGCAGCAAGGCAATGAAGGTCACGGTGAAGCCGAACACCACGCTCTTGATCACGCCGTTGCCCACGTCGTCCCATACGTCCACGCCGCCCTGCATCTGGCTCCAGAAAGCACCGCCGTCCAGGCCGATCATCAGGACCCCCACCACCCAGCCACCGATCACGCCAACGGCACTGAACACGGCCGCCAGCAGGGGCATGGTGATCACGCCGGCCCAGAACCGGGGAGCCAGCACACGGCGCACCGGGTCGACCGCCATCATCTCCATGGCGCTGAGTTGCTCACCCGCTTTCATCAGGCCGATCTCAGCCGTCAACGAGGTGCCGGCCCGTCCTGCGAACAGCAGCGCGCTGACCACCGGCCCCAGCTCACGCACCAGGGACAGGGTGACCAGCAGGCCCAGGGCCTCGGTGGCGCCATAACGCTGCAGCGTGTAGTAACCCTGCAGACCCAGCACAAAGCCCACAAAAAGACCGGAGACGCCGATGATGGCCAGCGAGTGGTTGCCCAGAAAGTGAATCTGGTCGCGCACCAGGCCAAATCGGCGCATGGCAGCACCGAACAAAGCGACCAGGCGCAGAAACAGGCGGGTGGCGAAACCGACTGCCGTGATGGTCTGCCGCACGGCACGGCCGACGCGAACGGGGTGCAAGGCGTTCACAGGTGGCCTCCATTGCCGAAATCGGTGGCGAGATCGGGCGCCGGGTGGTGGAAACGCACAGGCCCGTCGGGCAGGGCGTTCACGAATTGCTGCACCAGCGGGTCGTCGCTGTGGCGCACCTCATCGGGCGTGCCCTGAGCCGCGATCTTGCCGTTGGCCAGCACGATGACCTGATCGGCGATGTGAAAAGTCTCGTCCAGGTCGTGCGACACCACCACGCTGGTCAGGCCCATGGCGTCGTTGAGCTGGCGAATCAGGCGCGCGGCGGTGCCCAGCGAAATGGGGTCAAGCCCTGCGAAGGGCTCGTCGTACATGACCAGATCGGGGTCAAGTGCAATGGCCCTGGCCAGGGCCACCCGCCGGGCCATCCCGCCCGACAGCTCACTGGGCATGAGGTGGCGGGCGCCGCGCAGGCCCACGGCATTGAGCTTCATGAGCACGATGTCGCGCACCAGCGCCTCGGGCAACTGGGTGTGCTCGCGCAGCGGAAAGGCCACGTTGTCAAACACGCTCATGTCGGTAAACAGCGCACCGAACTGGAACAGCATGCCCATGCGCCGGCGCGCAGCGTAGAGCTCGGGCTGCCCCATGGTGGTGACGTCGTGACCGTCAAACAGCGTCTGGCCACCCTGCGCGCGAATCTGTCCGCCGATGAGGCGCAGCACTGTGGTCTTGCCCCCGCCGGACGCACCCATGAGCGCCGTGACCTTGCCACGCGGCACGGTCAGCGAAATGTTGTCGAGAATCACGCGAGCGCCATACCCGAAGGTGACGCCGCGCAACTCCACAAGAGAGGGGGATTGGTTGGTGCGCATCAATGAAAAGCCGGGCAGTCCACCCGGCTTGTTCATGATAAGGGATGCGGGGAAACCCGAGTCATCGGGCACCCCAAATGGGCAAGTGGGCCCGTCAGGTCAACGCGGAAGATCCGAGAAGCCCATCAGGAACTCGTCCACCGCCCGTGCGGCCTGACGGCCTTCGCGGATGGCCCACACCACCAGCGACTGACCACGGCGCATGTCGCCGGCCGCAAACACCTTGGACACGTTGGTGGCGTAGCCGCCGGTGAACTCGGTCGTGGCCTTGGCGTTGCCGCGAGCGTCCTTGTCAACGCCGAAGGCATCCAGCACCGACGCCACCGGGTTCACGAAGCCCATGGCCAGCAGCACGAGATCGGCCTGGTATTCCTTCTCGGTACCGGGGATTTCGACCAGCTTGCCATCCTTGAACTCGACGTGCACCGTCTTCAGGCCGGTGACCTTGCCGTTCTTGCCCACGAATTCCTTGGTGGAGATGGCGAACTCGCGCACGCAGCCCTCCTCGTGGCTGGAGCTGGTGCGCAGCTTCAGCGGCCAGTATGGCCACACCAGGGGCTTGTTCTCCTGCTCGGGCGGCTGGGGCATCACCTCAAACTGGGTGACGCTGACCGCGCCATGGCGGTTGCTGGTGCCCACGCAGTCGGAGCCGGTGTCGCCACCGCCAATCACAATCACGTGCTTGCCGTCGGCGCGAAGCTGGCCTTTGAGCTTGTCACCAGCGTTCACCTTGTTCTGCTGCGGCAGGAATTCCATGGCGAAATGCACGCCATCGAGGTCACGGCCGGGCACGGGCAGGTCGCGGCTCTGCTCGGCACCACCGGTCAGCAGCACGGCATCGAACTCGCTCTTGAGCTGCTCGGCCGAGATGGTTTCCTTGGCCCAGTTGGTCACCTTGCTGCCCGCGGGCATGCTGCCCACCAGCACGCCGGTGCGGAACACGACGCCTTCGGCCTCCATCTGCGCCACACGGCGGTCGATGTGTGACTTCTCCATCTTGAAGTCGGGGATGCCGTAGCGCAGCAGGCCACCGACGCGGTCGTTCTTCTCGAACACGGTCACGTCATGGCCGGCACGTGCGAGCTGCTGGGCCGCGGCCAGGCCAGCCGGGCCGGAGCCCACCACGGCCACCTTCTTGCCGGTTTTGTGCTGGGCGGGCTGGGGCTTGACCCAGCCGTTTTCCCAGGCCTTGTCGATGATGGCGTGCTCGATGGACTTGATGCCCACCGCATCGTCGTTCACGTTGAGCGTGCAGGCGGCTTCGCAAGGCGCGGGGCAGATGCGGCCGGTGAACTCGGGGAAGTTGTTGGTGCTGTGCAGCACAGTGATGGCGTTGCGCCAGTCACTGCGGTACACGAGATCGTTGAAGTCCGGAATGATGTTGTTGACCGGGCAACCGTTGTTGCAGAACGGGGTGCCGCAGTCCATGCAACGTGCCGCCTGAACCTTGGCCTGCGCGTCATCGAGGCCGATGACGAACTCCTTGTAGTGCTTGACGCGCTCGGCGACGGGCTTGTAGCCCTCCTCGAGGCGCTCGTATTCCATGAAGCCAGTGACTTTTCCCATGATGCGTGTCTTTCGTGGCGTGGTTGCTTACTTGGCGGCGGCGGTCTTCTTGGCGCTGCCCTGGGACTTGCCGGTGTTCGCGGCCGCGGCCTTGCGAGCGTTGATCTCGCCAAGGGCGCGCTTGTACTCGGTGGGGAAGACCTTCACGAACTTGGCGCGGGCGGTTTCCCAGTGGTCGAGCAGTTCGCGCGCGCGCTTGCTGCCGGTCCAGCGGTTGTGGTCTTCCAGCAGCTTCTTGAGCTGGGCCTCGTCGGTCTGGTCACGGTGCCAGATGGCACGGTCAACAGTGGCTTCCTGCTCGGCCGCAGGCAGCACCTTGTCCAGCGTCACCATGGCGGTGTTACAGCGCTTGGCGAAGAGTCCATCTTCGTCGTAGACGTAGGCCACGCCGCCGCTCATGCCGGCGGCGAAGTTGCGGCCAGTCTTGCCCAGCACCACCACGGTGCCGCCGGTCATGTACTCGCAACCGTGGTCGCCGGTGCCTTCCACCACCGCAGTGGCACCCGACAGACGCACGGCAAAGCGCTCACCGGCCACGCCGCTGAAGAAGGCTTCACCCGAGGTGGCGCCGTACATGACGGTGTTGCCCACGATGATGTTGCGTGCCGCCTCACCGCGGAACTCCAGGCTGGGGCGCACCACCACGCGGCCGCCCGACAGGCCCTTGCCGGTGTAGTCGTTGGCGTCACCAATCAGGTACAGCGTGATGCCGTTGCACAGGAACGCGCCGAACGACTGACCGCCCGTGCCTTCGAGCTGGATGCGGATCGTGTCGTCGGGCAGACCCTCGGGGTGCACCTTGGTGACCGCGCCGGACAGCATGGCGCCGACCGAGCGGTTCACGTTGCGGGCGCGCTCGATGAACTGCACCTTCTCGCCCTTGTCGATGGCGGGGCGGGACTTGGCGATCAGCACGTTGTCGAGTGACTTCTCCAGACCATGTTCCTGGTTCTGGGTGTGCAGGCGCGGCACGTCGGCAGGCACGACCGGGGTGGCCAGCAAGCGGCCGAAGTCAAGGCCGCGGGCCTTCCAGTGCTCGATGCCCTGCTTCATGTCGAGCAGGTCGGCGCGACCGATCAGCTCGTCGAAGGTGCGAATGCCCAGCTGCGCCATGATCTGGCGAGCCTCTTCGGCCACGAAGAAGAAGTAGTTGACCACGTGCTCGGGCTTGCCCGAGAACTTGCGGCGCAGTTCGGGGTCTTGGGTGGCCACGCCCACCGGGCAGGTGTTGAGGTGGCACTTGCGCATCATGATGCAGCCCTCGACCACCAGCGGCGCGGTGGCGAAGCCGAACTCGTCGGCGCCGAGCAGCGCGCCAATGACCACGTCGCGGCCGGTCTTCATCTGGCCGTCGGCCTGCACGCGGATGCGGCTGCGCAGGCGGTTGAGCACCAGGGTCTGCTGGGTCTCGGCCAGGCCGATTTCCCAGGGCGAACCGGCATGCTTGATGGACGACCACGGCGAGGCGCCAGTGCCACCGTCGTGACCGGCGATCACCACGTGATCGGCCTTGCACTTGGCCACGCCAGCGGCGATGGTGCCCACGCCCACTTCCGACACGAGCTTCACCGAGATCGAGCTGTGCGGCGCCACGTTCTTCAGGTCGTGAATCAGCTGGGCCAGGTCTTCGATGGAGTAGATGTCGTGGTGCGGGGGCGGGGAGATCAGGCCCACGCCCGGCACGCTGTGGCGCAGCTTGCCGATGTATTCCGACACCTTGCCGCCAGGCAGCTGACCGCCCTCGCCCGGCTTGGCGCCCTGGGCCATCTTGATCTGGATCTGGTCGGCGCTGGACAGGTACTCGGCGGTCACACCGAAGCGGCCCGAGGCCACCTGCTTGATGCGCGAGCGCAGCGAATCGCCAGCCTGCAGCGGGTAGTCCACCTCGAAGATGTTGCCGAGCAGGTCGGACATGGTCTGACCCTGCTTGATCGGGATGCCCTTGAGCTCGTTGCGGTAGCGCAGCGCGTCCTCGCCGCCCTCGCCGGTGTTGCTCTTGCCGCCGATGCGGTTCATGGCCACGGCCAGGGTGGCATGGGCTTCGGTGGAGATGGAGCCCAGCGACATGGCGCCGGTGGCGAAGCGCTTGACGATCTCTTTGGCAGGCTCCACTTCGTCGATGGAGATGGCCTTGGACGGATCGATCTTGAACTCGAACAGACCGCGCAACGTCATGTGGCGCCGGTTCTGGTCGTTGATGATCTGCGCGTATTCCTTGTAGGTGTTCCAGTTGTTGGCGCGCGTGCTGTGCTGCAGTTTGGCGATCGCGTCGGGCGTCCACATGTGCTCTTCGCCACGGGCGCGCCAGGCGTACTCGCCGCCAGCATCCAGCATGGTGGCCAGCACCGGGTCTTCGCCGAAGGCGGCCCTGTGCATGCGGATGGCCTCTTCGGCGATCTCGAAGACGCCGATGCCTTCCACGCGGCTGGCTGTGCCGGTGAAGTACTTGTCCACGGTCTCACCGTTCAGACCGATGGCCTCGAACAGCTGGGCACCGCAGTACGACATGTAGGTGCTCACGCCCATCTTGGACATGATCTTGGACAGGCCCTTGCCGATGGCCTTGGTGTAGTTGTAGATCGCCTTGTCGGCCGACAGATCGCCCGGCAGTTCCTTGTGGATGGCCTGCAGGGTTTCCATGGCCAGGTAGGGGTGCACGGCCTCGGCGCCGTAGCCGGCCAGCACCGCGAAGTGGTGCACCTCGCGCGCAGTGCCGGTCTCCACCACCAGGCCGGCGGTGGTGCGCAGGCCTTCACGCACCAGGTGCTGGTGCACCGCCGACAGGGCCAGCAGAGCGGGAACGGCCACCTGGGTGGGGCTCACGCCGCGGTCGCTGATGATCAGGATGTTCTTGCCACCCTTGATGGCGTCCACGGCCTCGGCGCACAGCGAAGCCAACTTGGCCTCCACGCCTTCCTTGCCCCAGCTCACCGGATAGGTGATGTCCAGCGTCTGGCTCTTGAACTTGCCCTGGGTCACGGCTTCGATGTTGCGCAGCTTGGCCATGTCGGCAAAGTCCAGCACTGGCTGGCTCACCTCCAGGCGCATCGGGGGGTTCACCTGGTTGATGTCCAGCAGATTGGGCTTGGGGCCCACGAAGGACACCAGCGACATCACGATGGCCTCGCGGATCGGGTCGATCGGCGGATTGGTCACCTGGGCGAACAACTGCTTGAAGTAGTTGTAGAGCGGCTTGTTCTTGTCAGACAGCACCGCCAGCGGGCTGTCATTGCCCATGGAACCAATGCCCTCTTCGCCGTTGGCGGCCATGGGGCTCATCAGGAACTTGATGTCTTCCTGGGTAAAGCCAAAGGCCTGCTGCAGGTCCAGCAGCTCGGGTGACACTTTTTCCGAGCCGGAAGACTGCGGCTCGGTGTTGGCCACCGGCTGCTCCTGCGCGTCTTCGCCGGCCACGGGGTGCTCCACGTCGTCCAGGCGGATGCGCAGGTTCTCGATCCACTGCTTGTAGGGTTTGCTGTTGGCGAGGTTGGCCTTGAGCTCCTCGTCGTCGATCATGCGGCCCTGCTCCAGGTCGATCAGGAACATCTTGCCGGGCTGCAGGCGCCACTTGCGCACGATCTTGTTCTCAGGCACGGGCAGCACGCCCGACTCAGAACCCATGATGACCAGGTCATCGTCGGTGACGCAGTAGCGCGAGGGGCGCAGGCCGTTGCGGTCCAGCGTGGCGCCGATCTGGCGGCCGTCGGTGAACACGATGGAGGCCGGGCCGTCCCAGGGCTCGAGCATGGCGGCGTGGTACTCGTAGAACGCACGGCGGCGCTCGTCCATCATGGTGTGCTGTTCCCAAGGTTCGGGAATCATCATCATCACGGCCTGGCTGATCGGGTAGCCCGCCATGGTGAGCAGCTCAAGGCAGTTGTCGAAGGTGGCGGTGTCGGACTGGCCCGCAAAGCTGATGGGGTAGAGCTTCTTGAGGTCTTCACCCAGCACTGGCGAGGACATCACGCCCTCGCGCGCCTTCATCCAGTTGTAGTTGCCCTTGACGGTGTTGATCTCACCGTTGTGAGCCACGTAGCGGTAGGGGTGGGCCAGCGGCCACTCGGGGAAGGTGTTGGTGGAGAAGCGCTGGTGCACCAGGCCCAGGGCCGAGACGCAGCGGGGGTCTTGGAGGTCCAGGAAGTAGGTGCCCACCTGATCGGCCAGCAGCAGGCCCTTGTAGACCACGGTGCGGCTGCTCATGCTGGGCACGTAATACTCTTTGCTGTGCTTGAGCTTGAGCGCCTGGATGTGCGCGCTGGCGGTCTTGCGGATCACGTACAGCTTGCGCTCAAGGGCGTCCTGCACGATCACGTCGGCACCGCGGCCGATGAAGACCTGGCGCATGATTGGCTCTTTCTCGCGCACGGTGGGGGACATGGGCATGTCCTTGTTCACCGGCACGTCGCGCCAGCCCAGCAGCACCTGACCCTCGGCCTTGATGGCGCGCTCCATTTCCTGCTCGCAAGCCAGACGGGAAGCGTGCTCCTTGGGCAGGAAAATCATGCCCACGCCGTATTCACCAGCCGGGGGCAGGGTCACGCCCTGCTTGGCCATCTCTTCGCGATACAGCGCGTCGGGCAGCTGGATCAGGATGCCGGCGCCATCGCCCATCAGCGGGTCGGCACCCACGGCGCCGCGGTGATCGATGTTCTCGAGAATCTTGAGCGCCTGCGTCACGATGTCGTGGCGCTTCTCACCCTTGACGTGGGCCACGAAGCCCACGCCGCACGCGTCGTGCTCGTTGGCCGGGTCGTACAGACCCTGTTGTTGAATTTGCTGCTGCTCGGCTGCCGTCGTCATGGCGCTTCCTTTAGGGTTCGGGGCGGACAGAAATGCGAATGCGC
>Ga0255266_1000110_pt1 | contig 12220 bp, 7 predicted proteins | sample AtltaT_24_FD_183669 | JGI IMG/M metagenome (GOLD analysis project Ga0255266, IMG submission 183669) | Metatranscriptome of freshwater microbial communities from Altamaha River, Georgia, United States - Atl_Cont_RepB_0h (Metagenome... | ecosystem: Environmental > Aquatic > Freshwater > River...
ATCGGATGGTAAGTAAAATTCTACGTTCGGCAAAAGATCTCAAAGGAATCTTTGTGCTCCTCGCAATTCTTCTCCTCCAGTCATACCATAGTGCCGCCGCTCCCGACGGGAAAGCCTTGTTTCAGGCTAACTGTGCTGCCTGCCATAATCCATTAAAAGACGCGACTGGTCCTGCCCTGCAAGGCATAAGCGCTCGTGTCCCATCTAAAGAATGGATTTATAATTGGATTCGTAACTCGGGTAATGTAATTGCTAGCGGCGATAAATACGCTAATGACTTGTATGCCAAATGGAACAAAACCCAGATGACGGCTTTTCCTTCTTTGAAAACGGAAGAAATTGATTCCATCATTTCGTATGTAGAAACGTACAAGGCACCTAGCGTTGCTCCTGTAGATAATCCGAATCAACCCGCGAAGCCATCAGACGACAATACGTTGTTGTACGTTATTCTTACCATTGTGATGTTGATTGTGATCTACATCCTAACAGCGGTTAATAAAGCCTTGAGCCGCGCAGCAGATACCAAAGAGGGTCTACCTTCTCCTAAAGATGTACCTTTTTTACGTAACAAAGTCGTGATTGCTGTTATCGCTGCTATGATTTTTATCGGGATAGGGGTTTGGTTAACGAAGGGGTCTGAATTTGGTCGTCAGAAGAATTATATGCCTAAGCAACCTATCTTCTATTCTCATAAAGTACACGCGGGTATCAACCAAATTAATTGCTTGTATTGCCACGTGGGTGCCGAAAAGAGTCGTCATGCATTGGTACCTTCTACCAATGTTTGTATGAACTGTCACAAACAGATTAATGAATATACAGGTGCCGCTACTCATCCTTTGGTTGACTTAGAAGGCAATAAAGTAGATGGTACCAAGGAAATTCAAAAATTATACGACTACGCGGGTTGGGATCCTGTGAAGAAAGATTATAAGCGTGATGCTAAAGGCCAAATTTTAGCGAAGCCTATTGAGTGGGTAAAAATCCACAATCTTCCTGATCACGTTTATTTCAACCACAGTTTACACGTTGTTTCTGGTAAAATAGCCTGCCAACGCTGTCATGGGGGTATTCAAGAAATGGATGAAGTCTATCAATTTGCTGATTTGAGCATGGGATGGTGTATCAACTGTCACCGCGAAACCAAGGTGCAGTTTGCTGACAATAACTACTACTCAATTTTCAAGAAATATCACGATGAAATTAAAGAAGGTAAGCGTCAGGATGTGAAAGTGAGTGAGATTGGTGGACTAGAATGTCAGAAGTGCCACTACTAAATCATTGTTTGAAGCAGAGAACGAAAATGTTAACCTCAACTGATAATCAGTAAACAATATGAGTAAAAAACAATACTGGAAAGGACTTGAAGAAATACAGCCTTCCGCCGCATATCAAGAGTCCGTAGCCAATGAGTTCAAGGAAGATCTTCCCTCATTCGATTTGGGGTCGTTGGCCGAAGCCAATACTTCACGCCGTGACTTTTTAAAATATCTCGGTTTTAGCACTGTAGCAGCCACGATTGCGGCGAGTTGCGAAATGCCGGTTCGGAATGCCATACCTTATGCCATCAAACCCGAAAATGTAACACCAGGTGTTCCATTAAACTTTGCCTCTACTTATGTTGACGGTGGCGAATCGGTACCTGTTGTGGTAAGAACACGCGAAGGTCGTCCGATTAAAATTGAAGGAAATGCAGACAGCACCCTTACCCATGGTGCTACAACCGCTCGTATTCAGGGTTCTGTCTTGAATTTATATGATGCCACTCGATTAAAATATCCTACCATCAGTGGTAAGGAATCTACTTGGGAGGCTGTCGATAAAATGGTTGCTGATGCCTTAAATACTATGGGGGCAGCACCTTTATATATCATCACCTCTACACAAAATAGTGTAAGCGGTGCGGCGGCTGTGGCTCAGTTTGCAGCTAAACACCCGAATGCCCGTCATATTATGTATGATGCAGTTTCATACAGCGGTTTGTTAGATGCCAATCAGGCTTCTTTTGGAACCCGCGCTATACCCGCCTATCGATTCGATAATGCGAAGGTAATTGTGAGTTTGGGTGCCGACTTTTTAGGGACTTGGATTTCTCCTGAAATCTATGCAAAACAATATAGCAGAGGACGTAAGTTGAGTGCGAAAAACGCTAGCCTCAGTAAGCATTATCAAATCGAAGGAATGATGAGTCTTACCGGAGGAAGTGCTGATGAACGTTATACCTGCAAACCCTCTGCTTATGGCGCAGTTGCCTCAGCTATCTTATCGGCCCTCAACGGCGGAAGCGCTCAGTTACCGGGTAATTTGAATGAAGCTGTAAAGAAAATCGCCGCTTCATTACAAGCAAACAAAGGGGCTGCATTGGTGGTTTGCGGAAGCAACGATAAAAATGTACAAATTGTAGTCAATGCGATCAACAATGCTATCGGTGCTCTAGGTACCACGATGACATTCGCGACAACTAACAATACAAAAAAAGGAAACGATAACGACATGAATGCCTTTGCTGAAGCCCTCAAGAGTGGCTCAGTAGGGGGTGTGATGTTCTACGATTGTAATCCTGCCTATGATAGCGTTCATGCAAAACTTATTCGTGAGAAGGTAGGTTCTTTGTCTTTATCAGTGTCTTTCAATGATAGAAACGACGAAACCACACAACTTTGTAAAGTAGCGGCGCCTTCTCATCACTGGCTCGAAAGCTGGGGGGATGCAGAACCTCATACAGGTTACTATTCTTTGATGCAACCTACAATCAATCCATTATTCAAAACTCGTTCATGGCATGAGTCACTCTTGAAATGGAGTGGCGATAATATTGCTCATTACGATTTCGTGAAGAATTATTGGGTAGGTAAATTGGGTGGACAAACCGCTTTCGATACGGCTATCCAAAAAGGAATCATTGAACCCGAAGTGATGCCGATGAGCGGAGCTTCGTTTGGGGCGAATGTAGCTGATGCAGTGGCCAAAGCAAGTGCAATGACAGCCGGTAAAATGGAAGTAGTATTGTATGAAAAAGTGGGAATTGGTAGAGGAGCTGCTTGGAGTAATAATCCTTGGTTACAAGAAATGCCAGATCCAATTTCGAAATGTACTTGGGATAACTACATCCTTATGTCACCAAATACGGCGAAAGCCAATGGTGCTGAGCATACAGACTTAAACGAAGTAGAAAGAGCTAAAAAAGTATTTACCCTAAAGGTGAATGGTAATGAAGTGAAATTACCCGTCTTGGTTTTGCCAGGTATGCACGATGAAGTAATTGCCGTAGCTGTAGGATATGGCCGTGACAAGGGCGCAGGAAAGGCTGCCGCTGATACCGGAAAAAATGTGTACACCTTAGTAGCGAATAATGCAGATGGTCATGCCATGTATTCTTCGGCTGTCGAAATCAGTGCTACAACCGAAACCTATGAATTAGCGATTACCCAAACGCATCATAGTTTCGAAGCCAAACGTCCTATCATTCATGAATTTACGCTGGAGGAATTCGCTAAGAATCCAATGGCCTTATATAACGAGCGCAAAGAAGAGCTAGAACATTTTACGCATGGTCCAGAAGACCAAGGTATGGGACATATTGCCGGTAAGCATGCAGATGCCAATGAATCAGCAGGCGGTGAAGATTGGCAAGAGGCGTTCCGCGAAAATGGAACTTTATATCCAAATCACGAAGCCCTTGGCTTGAAGTGGGGTATGAGTATTGACTTAAATAGTTGTATTGGCTGTGGTGCTTGTACCATCGCTTGTCAAGCTGAAAATAATGTATCTGTTGTTGGTAAGAAACAAGTCTTGCTAGCTCATGATATGCACTGGTTACGAATCGACCGTTATTTTGCGGGTGATCCTGCGAAGCCAGATTCTATTCAAACGATTTTCCAACCTATGCTTTGTCAGCACTGCGACAATGCACCTTGCGAAAATGTTTGTCCGGTAAATGCCACTAACCATAGTTCGGAGGGCATTAACCAAATGGCTTATAACCGTTGCATTGGTACTCGTTATTGCGCGAACAACTGTCCGTATAAAGTACGTCGCTTTAACTGGCGCGATTGGAACGAGGCAGATTGCTTTGATGATAACGTATATACAGATGGTCGTCGTGATGATATGAATAACGATATCACGCGCATGGTACTGAACCCTGATGTTACCGTACGTAGTCGTGGGGTTATGGAAAAATGTTCATTCTGCGTACAACGTTTACAAGGCGCTAAAGCCACGGCTAAAAAAGAAGGTCGCGTAATGGCAGACGGCGAAGTTCGTACGGCTTGTCAGCAATCTTGTCCTACAGAAGCCATTGTATTTGGAAATGTGAACGATACCCAAAGTCAAATTTTCAAATTACGTTACGAAGAGCAAAAAGAAAGAGTATTTCATGTGCTGGAAGAAATTCATACCCTTCCGAACATAAACTACTTGTCTCGGATACGGAACACGGAGGTATTACAAAGTGCCAATCCAGAACATGCAGAGGCAGAAAAGCACTAGTAATCACGAAACAGAAACGATCTCAATTGTGTAATAAACACTTGGAATAAAATAAATAGATATGCATTTAAAGTACGAATCGATCATACGGGAACCCTTGGTAAACGGGGCGAAAACCTATCATCAGGTAACCGAAGACATCTGTACCCCTATTGAAAACAAGCCAACCCGTTTATGGTATATCGGATTTTTACTTTCGGTATCCCTACTTGCCTTTGGTGCTTTTAGTGTGGGCTGGGAAGTATATTGGGGAACAGGGGTTTGGAACCTTAACAGAACCATAGGTTGGGGATGGGATATCACCAATTTCGTATGGTGGGTAGGTATCGGTCATGCCGGAACTTTGATCTCGGCGATCTTATTGCTTTTCCGTCAAGGATGGCGTACAGGGGTAAATCGTGCGGCAGAAGCCATGACAATCTTCGCGGTGATGTGTGCCGGTCAGTTTCCGATTTGGCACATGGGTCGTGTTTGGGATGCCTTCTTTGTATTGCCTTATGGAAATACCCGCGGTCCTTTGTGGCCTAACTTTATTTCTCCCTTGCTATGGGACGTATTTGCCATCTCTACTTATTTTACCGTATCTCTATTGTTCTGGTATTCAGGCTTAATCCCTGACTTCGCTACCTTGCGTGATCGTGCTAAAACAAAATTCAGAAAGATGGCCTATGGGGTCGCTTCTTTCGGATGGGCAGGAAGTGCTAAGCACTGGCAACGTCATGAGATGCTGTCTTTAGTATTGGCAGGATTAAGTACACCGCTCGTACTTTCTGTACATACCATCGTATCGTTCGACTTCGCTACCTCTATTGTACCAGGTTGGCATACGACCATCTTCCCACCCTACTTCGTAGCCGGTGCGGTATTCTCTGGATTCGCGATGGTACAAACTTTATTAGTGATTACCCGTAAAGTATTGAATCTTCAAGATTATATCACTATCGGTCATATCGAAGCGATGAACAAGGTGATTGTTCTTACGGGTTCGATTGTGGGTGTTGCATATTTGACAGAGCTTTTCATTGCCTACTATAGTGGAGTACTTTGGGAGCAAGAGGCTTTCCGTTTACGGGTAATGGGACCTTATTGGTGGGCCTATTGGGCGATGATGACCTGCAACGTGGTATCTCCTCAATTGTTCTGGTTCAAGAAGTTACGTCGTAATATCTGGTTTACTTTCTTCATGAGTATCATTGTAAACATTGGTATGTGGTTCGAGCGTTTCGTAATCATCATGGCTCTACACCGCGATTATCTGCCTTCAAGCTGGAGTTACTATACACCATCATGGACAGAGGTTGGATTCTATCTCGGATCGTTCGGATTGTTTTTTACTTGCTTCTTCTTGTTTGCGAAGTACTTCCCAGTGATTGCTATTGCAGAAATTAAGTTTATTCTAAAAACCAGTGGTGATAATTACAAGAATGATATGCAGAGTATCGAAACAACCGATACCAATCACTTCATCGAAGAACAAAGTCACCACCACTAATCCAATTGAAATTTACTAACCAGTAATAGTTATAAAATGAGTATTAAGAAATTTGCGGTTGCCTCTTTTGATGATGAAGCCGTTTTGTTTCCAGCCGTGAAGAAAGTTCGCGGTGCCGGCTACAAAATTCATGACGTGTACACGCCTTTTGCTGTGCATGGATTGGATGTAGCTTTGGGGCAAAAAGAGAGTGATTTGCACATAGCCGGATTTATTTATGGAATCACAGGGACTTCAACAGCCTTGGGTTTCATGGGATGGATTTTCACTACTGATTGGCCTCAAAATTTTGGGGGCAAGCCTCACTTCCCATTGCCGGCATTTATTCCGATTACCTTCGAGCTTACCGTTCTTTTTGCCGCTGTAGGTATGGTGCTTACGTTCTGCTATTTGAATCAGATCATGCCAGGGGTAAAAAAACATATCTTTCATCCTCGTCAAACTGATGATAAATTTGTAATGGTCATCGAAGTCGATGATAGCAATGCAAAGGAAACAATTGCTTTCTTACAATCAACAGGTGCCGAAGAAACAAGTATTCAGATGGCCGAAGCAGAATGGTGGTTTGGACGCTTCGATAAGAAAGAAGATTACGAAATTCAACAACAATTAGCATAAGTATAGCCATGAAGAAATTATCTGTTTATATTCTGTTTGTTACAGCCAGCTTAATGCTCTCTTGTGGAAATGATTTTCACAGGAATACCGGTCGTACTTATGCGCCTGATATGGTTTATTCTCGTGCCGTAGATTATTATAATGGTACCGAAAAAATTGAAGCACAAGGAGGAACTTACAACAAAATGCCTGCTGCGGGTACTATCGCTCGCGAACAAATGTTGCCTGATCATATTGCTGAATCAGATACCAATTTGGCAAAAGCCCATACTTGTCCTGTTACCCTGAAAGAGAGTGATTTGGAAGAAGGGAAACGCCTCTTCTTAATTTATTGTGGTATTTGCCATGGTGAAAAGATGGATGGTAACGGACCTCTTTATACAAGCGGAAAATTTGCGGCTATGCCTGCTAACTTGCGCAGTGGTGAAAAGTACTTAAACATGACAGAAGGACAAATCTATCATGGGATTGTTTACGGAAAGAATGCCATGGGCGCTTATGCCAGTCAGTTAGATACCAAGCAACGCTGGAAAGTGGTCGCTTATATTAGAAAAGTACAAAGCGAAAATGGCGGAAGACCTTTCACTATGATTGCCGCCGCCAATACACCTGCACCAGTGGCCGATTCTACCAAAGCAGTAGCCTCTCAAACTACAAACGAAAAAAAATAAAGCATTTATTTTAAAATACTATCGAAGATGTTGAATCAAGAATTTAAAGTACCAGCCAAGTTAAAATCAACCAGTTTAACCCTATTGGGGATTGGCGTGCTTACCTTGCTGGCCGGACTCGTTTTTCTGCTTATGCGGGGAGATCAAGTAGCACAAAATAGATTTTGGGCAGTGCTGATGCAGAATAGTATCTTTTTCCTACTAATCAGCTTGGCGAGTGTATTTATTTTAAGTGCTACCAGTTTAGCACAAGCCGGATGGATTGTCTCTTTTCGTCGTATCCCAGAGGCTATCGGAAGTATGGTATGGGTTTTTGCCCTCATTGCTGGGATAGTGTTACTTACTTTGGTGTGGACTAACAATACTCACGTGTATTCTTGGCTCGATCCAAATTATAATCCCAAGAATGAATTGAATGCGTTAAAGAATTTCTTTTTAAGTAAACCATTCTTTACCGTTTGGACCATTCTTACGTTAAGTTTGTGGAGCTTCTTCGGGATGAAGTTGCGCGCACTCTCGGTGCAACAAGATAAAGAGGCGAAGGGGTCAACAAAAACCTATTGGCTTAACTTTAATTATTCGGCTGGATTTATTTTCGTTTTTGCCCTCACCTTAGCTTCTACCATTCCTTGGTTATGGATAATGAGTATCGATTCGCATTGGTTCTCTACCATGTTTAGCTGGTATACTTTTGCTAGTTCGTTTGTGAGCGGAATGAGTCTGATTATGTTATGGGTATTATATACCAAGCGTCAAGGTTATTTGGAGATTGTGAGTGATGAGCATATTCACGATTTAGGTAAGTTTATGTTCGCCTTCAGTATCTTCTGGACATATTTATGGTTTTCTCAGTTTATGTTGATTTGGTATGCAAACATTCCGGAAGAAACCATTTATTTCCAAACTCGTTTCCATGGGGTATATCGTATCTTCTATTGGTTAAACATCATCCTCAATTTTGTGGCACCAATACTTATCTTAATGCCTCGTCCTAACAAAAGAAATTACTTTGTGGTTAGTTTGGTAGCGGTATTGATTTTAGTAGGACATTGGATTGATTTCTATCAAATGATTATGCCAACTCTTGTTGGTGAACATTGGCAGTTAGGTTGGTTTGAGATTGGTATTCTATGTGGATTTATTGGTTTGATCATTATGTTGGTAAGTAATAAATTGACGCAGGCGCCTTTGGTTCCAGAAAACCATCCATTCCTGAAAGAAACGGTAATACACATTAGCTAAAATTTAAACAGAAAATAATTTATGTCTGGATTATTATTAATACTACTTGTTTCCCTGATTTTCGTGGTGTTGTATCAGGTTTCACGTTCCAGTGAATTGCTGGTTCGTATCAAAGGGGAAGAAGAATTTGATTTGAAAAGAAATCGTCTGCTTTCCTATTCCATGTTGGCCATGTTGGTCGCAATGATGGGAGGCATTTATGCTTGTCACCGTTATATGATGCCATTGATGGGGCCTGAAGCGGCTTCTGATCATGGTAAAACCTACGACTTCATGTTTGTGGTAACCTTAGCGGTAACGGGAATTGTGTTTTTCATTACCCAGTTTTTGTTGTTCTGGTTTGCCTTTAAATATCAGCGTACTGGCGAAAAAATACCTTACAACTTTACCCATAGTACCAAACTTGAAATGGTTTGGACAGCTATTCCAGCCGTTACCATGGCGGTATTGGTAGCCATTGGTTTGAAGAGCTGGTTTCACATGACATCTGCAGCCCCCAAAGGAGCTATGCAAATTGAAATGGTGGGTAAGCAATTCAACTGGATTTCTCGTTATCCTGGTGCTGATGGCGTACTAGGGCGTCGTAATTATACTTTAATTAATGACAACGACAATCTACTGGGATTAGATTGGAATGATAAGAAGAACATGGATGATATCATTATTCCTAATGGTGAGTTACGCTTGATAAAAGACAAACCCGTAGAACTGATTATCGGTTCAAGAGATGTGATTCATGATGTGGGTTTATCTCATTTCAGAATGAAGATGGATGCTGTGCCTGGAATTACCACTCGTTTATGGTTTACACCAACCATCACTACAAAAGAAATGATAGCCAAGACGGGCAATCCGGATTTTGTGTATGAAGTATCTTGTGATCAAATGTGTGGCAAGGGACACTATTCTATGCGTGCTGTTGTGATTGTAGAAACGCAAGCCGAGCACGACGCTTGGTTGCAGAGTCAACAATCATACTACCAACAAAATCATGCTGCAACCAACCCTGCAGCACCTGCCACAACGGATAGCGTGAAAAAAATTACAATGAATTAAAACTACTGACAATGAGCAACGAAACAACTATACATCACGAGACAGTGCATACGCATCATGAGCATGGCCATCACGATCATGGTCATCACGATCATGCTCACCATGAGCACAAACAGCATTTCTTTACTAAGTATGTATTTAGTCAGGATCATAAAATAATTTCGCGTCAGTTTCTGATTACAGGAATCTTTTGGGCGATTGTGGGCGGATTGATGTCTGTCTTCTTCCGTTTACAACTGGGTTTCCCTGAAGAAACCTTCAAAGTATTGAGTTTCTTTTTAGGAGATTGGGCCCCCAAGGGAAAACTAGATCCAGAAATGTATTATGGATTGATTACGATTCATGGTACTGTTTTGGTATTCTTTGTATTAACAGCCGGCTTGAGTGGTACCTTCTCTAACTTTTTAATTCCATTGCAAATTGGTGCTAGGGATATGGCTTCTCCCTTCCTGAATATGCTATCTTATTGGTTTTTTGCGATTGCAGGTTTGGTCATGTTCTGTTCTTTATTTGTATCTACAGGTCCTGCCTCTGGAGGTTGGACAACCTACCCGCCATTGAGTGCATTAAAGGAGGCTTCAATGGGTTCAGGCATTGGTATGGATTTGTGGTTGGTGAGTATGGCTCTTTTTGTTGTTTCATCATTATTGGGAGGATTAAACTATATCGTTACGATTTTAAATATGCGTACTAAAGGTATGAGCATGACGCGCATGCCATTAACAATATGGGCGTTCTTATTTACCGCTGTGTTAGGTGTACTCTCTTTCCCTGTATTGTTATCTGCAGCAGTATTATTATTATTTGATCGTCATGCAGGAACTAGTTTCTATTTATCAGAAATCTATGTAGCAGGTAAGGCATTACCGAATGTTGGAGGATCTCCGATTTTGTACCAACACTTATTCTGGTTCTTAGGTCATCCAGAGGTATATATCATCATGTTACCTGCCATGGGTATGGCTTCAGAAATTTTATCTACCCACTCGCGTAAACCAATCTTCGGTTATATGGCGATGGTACTTTCATTGATAGGTATCACCGTGTTGGCCTTCTTAGTATGGGCTCACCACATGTTTGTTACAGGGATGAGTCCGTTCTTAGGCGGGGTATTTGTACTCTTAACTTTGCTCATTGCGATTCCGTCGGCTGTAAAAGTATTCAACTGGCTCACAACGATTTTCCGAGGAAACATTCGTTTTACAGTGCCCATGTTGTTTGCGATCGGATTTGTTTCTTTGTTCATCTCGGGTGGGTTAACTGGATTATTCTTAGGTAACTCTGCCTTAGATATCCATTTGCATGATACTTACTTTGTGATTGCACACTTTCATATTGTGATGGGTATCTCTGCTTTCTTCGGCATGTTTGCCGGTGTTTACCATTGGTTCCCGAAAATGTATGGTCGTTTTATGAATAATACCTTAGGCTATATTCATTTCTTCATCACCTTTGTGGGTTCTTATGTTATTTTCTGGCCTATGCACTATGAAGGAGTAGCGGGTATGCCTCGTCGTTATTACGACTTCTCAAGTTGGCAGTCTTTCCATCAGTTTACAGAATTGAATAAGATGATTAGCGTTGCCGCAATTATCGTATTCTTTGGACAGCTAATCTTTGTTTTCAACTACTTCGTAAGTATCTGGAAAGGAAGAAAAGTAACCACTTTAAACCCATGGAATGCCAATTCATTAGAATGGACAACACCAATTCATCCAGGTCATGGTAACTGGGATGGTCCAATTCCTGAAGTTCACCGTTGGGCTTACGATTACAAAGACAATGGCGAAGGGGGTGATTTTGTTCCTCAGCATATTCCGCTTAAAGAAGGAGAAGAATCTCACTAAAATAGTATTCCTGTTGTTTCTTGGAAACAAACTCTATTGAAGACAGGAATCTGCAAAGTTCATTGCCTATGCTGCTGACGCAGAAACTTAAAGATTATCAGCAGCTGATGAAGCTGAATCTGAGTATGTTGGTGGTGTTTTCGAGTGTGGTAGGGTATATCATTATTCCTGATCTGCAAGTTCAATTCATGCCCGTGGCTTTGCTTTTCTTAGGAGGCACCTTAGTAACTGCGGCCGCGAACGCAGCCAATGAAATTCTCGAGAAGGATGTGGACGGTATCATGCGTCGCACACGAACAAGACCCCTGCCTAGGAATCGAATGAGTTATGGAGAGGCCATTTTATTTACCCTGATTACCTTAGGGTCTGGCTTGTTTATACTTTGGTCGCAGTTTAATTTACTGACTGCTGTGCTTAGTTTTTTTTCGTTCGCTATTTATGTGGGATTATATACACCCTTAAAGCGCATTACACCTTTATCTGTATTGGTAGGGGCCTTTCCGGGTTCATTACCTTGTCTGATCGGTTGGGTGGCAGGTACGAATCATATGTGGAGTTTGGCTGCTTGGACTTTATTTATCATTCAATTTTTTTGGCAGTTCCCTCATTTTTGGTCTATCGCTTGGATAGGTCACGAAGACTACGAAAAGGCAGGCTTAAAAATGTTGCCCCGTATGGAGAAAGTGGGTCATTTTACCGCCTTTCAGTGCGTGATGTACAGCATGATATTGATTCCCTTAAGTGCATTACCCATGGTTACCTTACCTGGACATGGTTGGATAACCCTTACCGGATTAGGC
>Ga0255266_1000111_pt1 | contig 12181 bp, 23 predicted proteins | sample AtltaT_24_FD_183669 | JGI IMG/M metagenome (GOLD analysis project Ga0255266, IMG submission 183669) | Metatranscriptome of freshwater microbial communities from Altamaha River, Georgia, United States - Atl_Cont_RepB_0h (Metagenome... | ecosystem: Environmental > Aquatic > Freshwater > River...
GTTTCATAAAGTTGGCAAAGATAATTAGATTTCTGAAACAGAACCACCTTGAGCTTCTATACTTTGCTTAGCAGAGTTAGAAAACTTGTGTGCGCTAATCGTAACTTTTGATTTCAATTCACCACGACCTAATATTTTTACTAGATCATTGTTTGAAATCAAACCATTTTGCTTAAGCACTTCTGGAGTAAATTCAGTGATATTTTTCTTTTCAGCTAATTCCTGAATTACGTCAAGGTTAACTGCTTTGTAACTAACACGGTTTACATTTTTGAAACCGAACTTAGGAACACGTCTTTGCAATGGCATCTGACCACCTTCGAAACCAATTTTTCTTGAGTAACCAGATCTAGACTTCGCTCCTTTGTGACCGCGAGTAGCAGTTCCACCACCACCAGAACCATGACCACGACCAATTCGTTTATCACTTCGAACTGATCCAGCTGCTGGTGTTAAATTATTTAAGTTCATCTTGAATTCAATTTAATATTACTTAATCACTTCAACTAAGTGTTCAACTTTTTTAATCATACCAAGAATTTGAGGTGTCGCTTCTTTCGTTAATGTTTGATTTAACTTACGAAACCCTAATGCTTGAATTGTAGCCTTCTGACGAGCTGGACGCTTAATAGCACTCCTAACTTGTTTTATTGTAATTGTAGCCATTTCTTAAAATTATCCGTTGAATACTTTATCTAATGTAATACCTCTTTGGCGCGCTACAGTTACAGCATCTCTCATGTTTGAAAGTGCGTCGAAAGTAGCTTTTACCACGTTGTGTGGGTTAGATGAACCCTGAGATTTAGCCAATACATTGTGTACACCTACTGATTCTAAAACAGCACGCATCGCACCACCAGCAATAACACCAGTACCATTTGTAGCTGGCTTAAGGTAAATCTCAGCACCACCAAACTTTCCTTTTTGTGCATGAGGAACAGTTCCTTTTAAAAGAGGTACCTTGATTAAGTTTTTCTTTGCATCATCAATCCCTTTAGTAATAGCTTCGGTTACTTCCTTTGCTTTTCCTAAACCATGACCAACGATTCCATTTTCGTCTCCTACTACAACGATAGCAGAGAAACTGAATGTACGACCACCTTTCGTAACTTTAGTAACACGATTAACAGCTACTAATTTGTCCTTCAGTTCGATATCTGAAGCTTTAACTCTATTTGTATATTGTGCCATGAGTATTAAAATTTAAGTCCACCTTCTCTAGCTGCATCAGCCAACGATTTCACTCTACCGTGATATAAATAACCATTTCTATCAAAAACAACAGTAGAAATACCTGCTTTTACAGCTTTTTCGGCTAACAATTTACCTACTACAGCAGCTTGTTCCACTTTATTCCCGCTTTCAACTTGTTTATAAGATGAAGCAGCAACTAAAGTAATTCCAGTTGTATCGTCAATAACCTGAGCATAAATTTGCTTGTTTGAACGAAAAACTGTTAATCTAGGATGACTAGCAGTCCCAAATATTTTTTTGCGAATGCGACGTTTAATTTTCGCTCTTCTTTTTAATTTACTAAATGCCATTATTTCCTACTTAATTATTTTTTACCTGCAGACTTACCAGCTTTTCTACGTACATCTTCACCAACGAAACGAATACCTTTACCTTTGTAAGGTTCTGGTTTTCTCAATGAACGAATTTTTGCAGCAACTTGTCCGATAAGTTGTTTATCGTAAGATTCAAGTGTAACTACAGGAGCTTTTCCTTTTTGAGTTTCTGCAGATACTTTAATTTCTGTAGGGAGTTCGATAGCAATCGGGTGAGAATAACCTAAAGCCAACTCTAAAAGCTGACCAGTAGCTGTTGCTCTGTAACCAACGCCTATTACTTCTAACTCTTTTTTGAACCCTTCAGAAACACCTTGAATCATATTAAATACTAAAGCACGGTACAAACCATGTTTTGATCTATGATCAGGTGCGTCAGATACGCGGACAAAAGTGATGGTTGAATCTTCAATATTCAATGTTACACAGTCATCTAATTCCTGAGTTAAAGTTCCTTTTGGACCTTTAACTGTAACAAGATTACCATCCACTTTTACATCAACTCCACTCGGGATTGTTACTGGGGATTTACCTATCCTTGACATTCTTTATTTTTTGACTAATTAATATACGTAGCAAAGTACTTCTCCACCTACGTTCAATTTACGAGCCTCTTTATCTGTAATTACACCTTTAGATGTAGATACGATAGCAATTCCAAGTCCGTTCAATACACGTGGCATCTCTTCAGCTCCACTGTACTTACGCAACCCCGGACGAGAAGCACGCTCAATTTTTGTTATTGCAGGAACTTTTGTTGATTGGTTGTACTTCAACGCAATCTTAATTACTCCTTGTTTATTGTCTTCTTCAAATTTGTAGTTAGTGATATAACCTTGATCAAACAAAATTGAAGTTATCGCTCTTTTAACGCTAGAAGATGGGATTTCCACCATTTTAAGTCTAGCTGAATTAGCATTTCTAATTCGTGTTAAATAATCAGCTATTGGATCTGTATTCATAGTACGAAAATATATCTTATTACCAACTTGCTTTTTTAACTCCTGGTATTTTACCAGCTAAAGCCATTTCACGGAAAGTTACACGAGAAATTCCGAATTGACGCATATAACCTCTTGGTCTTCCCGTCAAACCACATCTGTTGTGTAATCTTACTTTAGAGGAGTTTGCTGGTAATTTTTGAATCGCGTCCCAATCTCCTGCAGCTTTAAGCTCAGCTCTTTTGGCTGCATATTTAGCAACCATTTTTTCTCTTTTGCGCTCACGCGCTTTCATTGATTCCTTTGCCATGGTTGTATTATTTTTTTGTGAATGGGAAACCGAAAGCGTCTAACAATGCTTTTCCTTCTTCATCACTTTCCGCTGTTGTAACGAAAGTAATGTCCATTCCTAAAATTTTACTTACTTTATCGATGTCGATTTCTGGGAAGATGATATGTTCTTTAACACCTAAGTTAAAGTTTCCTCTACCATCAAATCCTTTTGCATTAATACCTCTAAAATCTCTTGTTCGAGGTAATGCGATAGAAATGAAACGATCTAAGAAATCATACATACGATCACCACGTAAGGTAACTTTAGTACCGATAGGCATTCCTTTTCTTAACTTAAAGTTAGAAACGTCCTTCTTCGAAATAGTAGTTACTGCTTTCTGACCAGCAATTCTAGAAACATCTGCAATAGCAGCATCAATCACTTTTTTATCTGCTACTGCGTCACCCAAACCTTGACTAATAATAATTTTAGTCAACTTAGGGACTCTCATAACAGTTTTGTAACCAAATTTCTCGGTTAAAGCTGGAATAATCTCCTGCTTGTATTGATCTTTAAGTCTTGGTGAATAACTCATTACTTAATCTCCTCTCCTGTTTTTTTAGAATAACGAACTAATTTAGCTGAGGCATCCAACTTTCTACCAACTCTTGTTGCTTGACCTTTAACCACTACCATGAGGTTGGAAATATGAATTCCAGCTTCTTTCTCAATAATACCACCTTGAGGCTCAGTTGCACTAGGCTTAGTATGTCTTTTCACAACATTCAAACCTTCAACTGTAGCCCTTTCTTTCTTGCGATCGATAGATAATACTTTTCCTTCTTTATTTCTTGCTTCACCGCTTAATACCTTAACAGTGTCGCCAACTTTGATGTGTAACTTCTTTTGCATGACCTACATTATTAAAGTACTTCGGGTGCGAGTGAAACAATTTTCATGTAGTTGTTTTCACGTAATTCACGTGCCACAGGACCGAAAATACGTGTTCCTCTCATTTCTCCCGCTTGATTTAAGATAACGCAAGCGTTATCATCGAAACGGATGTAAGAACCATCTGGACGTCTAACCTCCTTACGTGTTCTTACAACGACCGCCTTGGCTACTGACCCTTTTTTTACAGCACCAGAGGGCATTGCGCTCTTAACAGCAACGACAATTTTATCACCTACCGAAGCATATCGGCGCTTTGTACCGCCTAATACGCGGATACAAAGCACCTCTTTAGCTCCAGAGTTGTCAGCTACTGCAAGTCTTGACTCTTGTTGTATCATTTCAACCTAATTATTTAGCTCTTTCAATTACTTCTACCAATCTCCAATTTTTATTTTTGGACAAAGGTCGTGTTTCCATGATCTTAACTGTATCACCAATATGGCAATCGTTATTTTCATCATGGGCGACAAATTTAGTAGTTTTTTTTACGAACTTACCATATTTCGGATGTTTTACTTTACGTTCAACTGCAACAACGATTGATTTTTGCATTTTATCGCTGGTAACAACTCCGATTCGTTCTTTTCTTAAATTTCGCTTTTCCATAACAAGCAATTTATATCAAACCCTTATTAGGCTTGGTTTTTACGTTTACTCAATTCAGTATTTAATCGAGCAATTGTTCTTCTTATCGCACGAATTTGAAGTGGATTTTCAATTGGAGAAACTGTATGTCCAAATTTCATTTTTTTTAATGAATCTGATACAGATACCAATTTTGCTTCTAATTCTTGTTGAGATAACTTAGTAATTTCTGTTTGTTTCATTGCTCAATTATTTTCCTGGTACTACATAATCATTTCTTACGATGAACTTACACTTTACAGGTAATTTCTGTGCTGCAAGGCGCATTGCCTCTTTAGCAACTTCGTAAGGAACACCATCAGCCTCGAACATGATGCGTCCAGGTTTTACAACAGCTACCCAATGACTAGGAGCTCCTTTACCTTTACCCATCCTAACTTCTGCAGGCTTAGCTGTTACAGGTTTATCAGGAAATATTCTAATCCAAACCTGACCTTCACGTTTCATGTAACGCGTTACTGCGATACGTGAAGCTTCAATTTGACGAGAAGTAATCCATCCTGGTTCTAGCGTCTTTAAACCGAAAGATCCGAAAGCAATAGTTGACCCTCTCTGTGCATCACCGGTATTGCGACCTTTCTGAACTCTTCTAAATTTGGTTCTTTTTGGAGATAACATTTTTTATTTTTTTAAGAGTAACTATTTTTTCTTTTTTGAATTCCCACGGTTATCGCGACCTCCTGGGCGACGGTTACCACGATCGTTACCGCCTCCAGTTGAACCTTTAGCAGCTTGAGCAGCCATTCCAACATTCGGAGACAAATCACGACGTCCGTAAACTTCACCTTTACAAATCCAAACCTTAATACCAATTAACCCATAAGTTGTTAATGCTTCACCTACTGCGTAATCAATATCAGCTCTGAATGTATGTAATGGTGTTCTACCATCTTTGTACATTTCTGAACGTGCCATTTCAGCACCGTTCAAACGACCAGAAATCTTCACTTTAATACCTTCAGCACCCATTCTCATGGTAGAACCAATTGCCATTTTGATCGCTCTTCTGAAAGAAATACGCGCTTCAATTTGACGAGCAATTCCATCCGCTACAAGACGTGCATCTAGTTCAGGGCGTTTAACCTCGAAGATGTTAATTTGAATTTCCTTTTTCGTGATTTTCTTTAACTCTTCTTTAAGTTTGTCAACTTCCTGACCACCTTTACCAATGATTACACCTGGACGAGCAGTATTGATAGTTACGGTTACTAATTTCAATGTACGTTCGATGATGATCTTAGCAATACTAGCACGAGATAAACGAGCATTTAAGTATTTACGAATTTGATCATCCTCTACAATTTTATCACGGTAGTCATCACCACCGTACCAATTTGACTCCCAACCGTGGATGAAGCCAAGTCTATTACCTATAGGATTTGTTTTTTTGTCCCATTTTCTAATTATTTAGATTCATCCACGACAATTGTCACGTGGTTTGAACGTTTACGTACACGGTAAGCACGACCTTGAGGAGCAGTTTGAATACGTTTAAGCATTCCTGCGCTACCTACTTCGATAGATTTTACCACTAATTTTTCATCCTCAATGCTTTTTCCTTCGTTCTTAGCTTCCCAGTTAGCGATAGCTGAGCGAAGTAATTTAGATAAGCTTTGAGCCGCATCTTTTGCATTGTGTTGCAAAATATTCAAGGCCTTATTCACTTCAACTCCACGCACTAGGTCTGCAACCAATCTCATTTTTCTTGGAGAAATCGGAGAGTTGCGTAGACTAGCAATTGCAGTTTGAGACTTCTCAGCCTTAAGTTGTTCTGCTTTTAATTTCTTTCTAGCTCCCATTGCGTTTTGTTTCTAGCGTTTTTTATCTTTTTTCTTATCTGCACCGTGTCCACGGAAATTACGAGTTGGTGAAAATTCACCCAACTTATGTCCAACCATATTTTCAGTTACGAAAACTGGAATGAATTTATTTCCATTGTGCACTGCAAATGTTAATCCTACAAAATCTGGTGTAATTGTTGAAGCACGAGACCAAGTTTTGATCACTGCTTTACTTCCACTAGTTTGTGCTTCATCTACGCGTTTTGACAATTTATAATGTACAAAAGGCGGTTTTTTCAACGAACGACTCATGGCTTATTTCTTTCTTCTTTCGATGATGAACTTATCTGAATACTTTTTCTTAGAACGTGTCTTGTAACCTTTTGCAGGCGTTCCTTTTCTAGAACGAGGTAAACCTCCGGCATTTCTACCTTCACCTCCACCCATCGGGTGATCTACAGGGTTCATAACAACACCACGAACTCTTGGTCTTCTTCCCAACCAACGAGAGCGACCAGCTTTACCAGAAACAACCAATGAATGTTCACCGTTTGATACAGCTCCGATAGTTGCTTTACACGTAACAAGAATCATTCTTGTTTCCCCTGAAGGCAACTTAACGATAGCGTAACGACCATCACGAGCATTCAATTGAGCATAAGTACCAGCCCCACGAGCGATAGCACCACCTTTACCTGGATGCAATTCGATATTGTGAATTACTGTACCTAGTGGAATATCTGACAAGAACATAGCATTACCAACATTCGGTGCAGCCTCTTTTCCTGACATAACAGTATCACCAACTTTTAATCCATCTGGAGCAACGATATAACGTTTTTCACCATCAGCATAATAAAGAAGTGCAATACGTGCTGTACGATTTGGATCGTACTCTATTGTTTTCACAGTTGCAGGGATACCTTCTTTATCTCTTTTAAAATCGATAATACGGTATTTCTGCTTATGACCTCCACCGATGTAACGCATAGTCATGCGTCCATCGTTGTTACGACCACCAGACTTACTTTTTCCTCCGGCAACTAATGATTTTTCAGGAACATTAGTTGTTACTTCAGAATAAGTACTGTTGATTTTGTGTCTTTGCCCTGGAGTAATAGGCTGAAACTTTCTAAGACTCATTCGTTCTTAATTAAAGATTATTAAATAAATCAATCGTTTCTCCTTCAGCAACTGTCACGACAGCTTTTTTCCAAACTTTGCTTGGTTGCTCAACGACACCTTTGTTAGTAAATTTAACAGAGGATTTTCCACCGCCATAGGTTAATGTTTTAACGCTTTTAACATTCACGCCAAACATTTTTTCGACAGCCTTTTTAATTTCCAATTTATTTGCTTTTCGATCTACTTCGAAAGTGAAAGCATTCAACTTTTCTGAAGCATCTGTTGCTTTCTCAGAAATAATTGGTTTTCTAACGATATTGCTCATGTTGTTAGTTTAAAATAGTTTGTATTACTTCTAACGAACTAACAGTTAAAACAACTTTCTTTGCGTTCAATACGTCAAATGTGTTTACTGAATCTGCAGATACCACTTTAACTCTTGGTAAATTACGTGCAGATAAATAAACATTATCATTACTATTACCAACAATCATTAACACTTTCTCGTTCGTCAAGTTCAAATTAGCCAAAACGTTTTTGAAATCTGTTGTTTTAGGAGTAGACATAGCCAAATCTTCAACCACTAACAAAGCATTTGATTGTACTTTGTAAGCGAAAGCTGATTTACGCGCTAACCTTTTCAACTTAACATTCAATTTGAAGTGATAGTTTCTTGGTTTTGGACCAAAAATTCTACCTCCACCAACTCTAGTTCCTGATTTAGCACTACCAGCACGAGCACCACCCGTACCTTTTTGTTTTTTCAACTTTTTCGTAGACCCAGCAATTTCTGCTCTTTCTTTTGATTTGTGAGTACCCTGACGACGATTAGCCAAGTGTTGTTTCACATCAAGATAGATTGCATGGTCGTTTGGTTGAATACCGAAAACACCCTCCGATAAAGTAACTTCAGTAGAAGTTGCTTTTCCTTTACTGTCTAATACTTTAACTTCCATTACTTCTCGATTGTTACAGTTGCACCTTTAGGACCAGGAATAGATCCTTTAACTACGATTAAATTCTTATCAGCTAATACTTTAAGAACTTCCAAGTTTTCCATTTTCACTCGTTTGTTTCCTGTCTGACCAGCCATACGCATTCCTTTGAATACTCTAGCAGGATAAGAACAAGCACCAATTGAACCTGGAGCACGAAGACGGTTATGTTGACCGTGAGTCGATTGACCTACACCACCAAAACCATGTCTTTTCACTACCCCTTGAAATCCTTTTCCTTTTGAGGTACCAACCACACCAACATATTCTCCTTCTTGGAATAATGTTGCATCAACAACATCACCAAGTGTAAGAGCGTCGAACCCTTTAAATTCAACTAACTTCGCTTTTGGGCTAGTGTTGGCTTTTTTAAAATGTCCTTTCAACGCATTTGGCGTATTTTTTTCTTTTCGGTCTCCGAATCCTAATTGGATTGCATCATAACCGTCTCTGTCTTGCGTCTTTACTTGTGTAACAACGCAAGGACCAGCTTCTATCACTGTGCATGGTGTTGCCTTACCCTCGGCACTGTAGATGCTAGTCATTCCGATTTTTCTACCAATAATTCCAGGCATACTTTAACTATTAATTATCAAACTTTGATTTCAACATCTACTCCACTTGGTAACTCTAAACGCATCAATGCGTCTACAGTTTTTGAAGAAGATGAATAAATATCTAACAATCTTTTATACGAGCACAATTCGAACTGTTCACGTGCTTTCTTGTTTACATGAGGAGAACGAAGAACTGTATATATTCTCTTATGTGTCGGTAATGGAATTGGACCACTTACTACAGCTCCTGTAGCTTTTACCGTTTTTACGATTTTTTCAGCAGATTTATCTACTAAATTATGATCGTAAGATTTTAACTTAATTCTTATTTTTTGGCTCATTACTCGTTTGTATTAAGCGGAAGTTTTTCCATTCATTTTTGCGATAACATCATCAGCAACGTTCTTCGGAGCCTCAGCATAATGTGAGAATTCCATTGAAGACGTAGCGCGTCCTGAAGACAATGTTCTAAGTTGTGTAACATAACCGAACATTTCAGATAATGGAACATCAGCCTTAACCACTTTAGAACCATTTTTATCATCCATTCCTCGAACTACAGCACGACGACGGTTCAAGTCACCTACGATATCACCCATATTCTCTTCTGGAGTAACCACTTCAATTTTCATGATAGGCTCAAGAAGTTGTGGACGACAGTTCTTCAATGCAGAACGGTATGCCATTTTAGCCGCTAATTCGAAAGACAATGAATCTGAATCGACAGCGTGGAAAGATCCATCCACTAACTCTACTTTTAATGCTTCAATTGGGAAACCAGCCAAAACACCATTTTTCATAGATTCTTTGAAACCTTTCTCTACTGACGGTATAAATTCACGTGGAATGTTACCACCTTTAATTGAATTGATAAATTCTAGACCAGTTTTCTTTTCATCCTCTTGAGGAGAAATTTTAACAACGATATCCGCAAATTTACCACGACCACCTGACTGCTTTTTATATACTTCTCTGTGATCAACCGGGGAAGTAATATTTTCACGGTAAGAAACTTGAGGAGCTCCTTGATTTACTTCAACCTTAAATTCACGCTTAAGACGATCGATAATGATTTCTAGGTGAAGCTCACCCATTCCAGAGATAACTGTTTGACCAGTTTCTTCGTCAGTGTTTACTCTAAATGTTGGATCTTCTTCAGCCAATTTATTTAAACCGACACCTAAACGATCTTGATCCGCTTGAGTTTTAGGCTCAATTGCAACACCAATAACTGGTTCAGGGAAATTCATAGATTCCAATACAATTGGAGCGTTTTCAGCACAAAGAGTATCACCAGTACGAATGTCTTTAAATCCTACTAAAGCAGCGATATCCCCAGCACCTAACTCATCAATTTGATTTTGTTTGTTTGCGTGCATTTGGAAAATGCGCGAGATACGTTCTTTATTATTTGTTCTTGTGTTAAGTACATAAGAACCTGCAGGTAATTTACCAGAATAAGCACGTGTAAAACACAAACGACCAACAAATGGGTCAGTTGCGATTTTAAATGCAAGAGCTGCAAAAGGCTCGTCGTATGACGGTTTTCTTGAAGCAGGCTCATCTGTTTTAGGGTTTGTTCCTTCGATTGCTTCGATATCTAGTGGAGATGGCAAGATTTCCATAACCATATCTAACATTGCTTGAACTCCTTTGTTTTTGAAAGAAGAACCACACATCATTGGAACTACTTTCCCTGAAATTGTTGCTTGACGAAGTGCATCAAGAATTTCGCGTTCAGTTAATGAATTCTCATCTTCAAAGAATTTCTCCATTAACGTTTCATCAAATTCTGCAACTGCTTCAAGTAATTCACTTCTTAACTTTCTTGCATCATCAATGATATCTGCAGGGATTTCAACTTCTTGAAAAGTCATTCCCATATCAGCATCGTTCCAAACAATACCTTTCCAGTTAATTAAGTCAACTACTCCTTTGAATTGATCTTCATCACCGATATTGATTTGTAAAGGCAAAGCATGTGAGCCTAACATCTCTTTAACTTGACGACAAACATTCAAGAAATCAGCACCTTGACGGTCCATTTTGTTCACGAATCCAATACGAGGAACGTTGTAATTGTTAGCCAATCTCCAGTTCGTTTCAGATTGAGGTTCAACACCGTCAACTGCAGAGAAAAGGAAAACTAAACCATCCAATACACGTAACGAACGATTTACCTCAACTGTAAAGTCAACGTGTCCCGGAGTATCGATAATATTGATATGGTATTTTTGACCGCGGTAGTTCCAATTTACTGTTGTAGCAGCAGAAGTGATGGTAATACCACGCTCTTGCTCTTGCTCCATCCAGTCCATTGTTGCACCACCGTCGTGTACTTCACCAATTTTATGGTTCACACCAGAGTAATAAAGGATACGCTCTGTTGTAGTTGTTTTACCAGCATCGATGTGAGCAGCGATACCAATATTTCTTGTGTATTTTAAATCTCTAGCCATCTTAATTAGAATCTAAAATGTGAAAACGCTTTATTTGCCTCAGCCATTCTTAGCGTATCTTCTTTCTTCTTAAAAGCAGCACCTTCTTCTTTTGAAGCAGCGATGATTTCAGAAGCTAACTTACCAGCCATTGACTTCTCGTTTCTTTTACGTGCATAACCGATTAACCACTTCATGGCCAATGATTGTTTACGACCTTCACGAACAGGAGTTGGGATTTGGAAAGTTGCTCCACCCACACGTCTTGAGCGTACCTCAACTGAAGGAGTTACGTTTTCTAACGCTTTCTTGAAAACTTCCAAACCTTCTTGGTCTTCTAGCTTTTTATCAACGATTTCAATCGCATCATAAAAGATTTTAAACGCAAGGTTCTTCTTTCCAGAATACATCAAGTTGTTTACAAACTTGGTTACGACAACCTCATTAAACTTTGGATCTGGGATTATCGCAATTTTTTTCGCTTTTCTTCTTCTCATTTCTCAAAGTTTTAATTATTTCTTAACCTTTGGTCTTTTTGTTCCATACTTCGAACGGCGTTGTGTTCTTCCCTCAACACCCGCAGTATCTTCTGCACCACGGACGATGTGATAACGAACACCTGGAAGATCTTTAACCCTTCCACCTCTCACTAACACTAGTGAGTGTTCTTGTAAATTATGACCCTCTCCACCGATATACGCGTTAACCTCTTTACCATTGGTTAAACGTACACGCGCTACCTTACGCATAGCAGAGTTCGGCTTTTTAGGCGTAGTGGTGTAAACCCTTACACATACCCCTTTACGCTGTGGACAAGAGTCAAGCGCTGCTGACTTACTTTTTCGCGCCACTGCGGTTCTTCCTTTGCGAACTAACTGTTGAATAGTTGGCATACAGTACTCA
>Ga0255266_1000112_pt1 | contig 12029 bp, 1 predicted proteins | sample AtltaT_24_FD_183669 | JGI IMG/M metagenome (GOLD analysis project Ga0255266, IMG submission 183669) | Metatranscriptome of freshwater microbial communities from Altamaha River, Georgia, United States - Atl_Cont_RepB_0h (Metagenome... | ecosystem: Environmental > Aquatic > Freshwater > River...
CAACACTTTAATATAGTATATATATATCGGTATTTTATCATTCAGACAATTATTTCCATTAATTTAATTATTACATAAATAAGTATACCTTATCATACCCAATTTGGTTTTAATTCAATATGAATAAAGTATTCTTTTTACCTACTCTATTTACACTTTTTTTTACTTTTGTTTTATTTATACGTACTTGTATTTCCGTAGAAATATTAGGTATACAAGCACCTAAAGGTTCTATGCAAGGTGGTACTTATCTTACTATTTGGGGTTCTGGATTTTCTCGTAATGGTCGCGAAGGTCAAACTATTGCATATATCGGTAATGATGAATGTCAACAAGTTGAGTATGACAGTAGTGATAATAAATTTGTTTGTTATACCCCTTCCTCCTTCGTCGAAGGGCTCATTGACGTTCGAATTGCTATTGTTTCCATTGATAGTAATACGCAATCGTATGCTATTTGTAGTATTACCGGTAGTACTGGTTGTCGTTTTGAATATGGTTGGGGATATACTCCTAAAATTGATATGAGTTCCTTAGGTGGTTCACCTGGTTCTATTTATCGTTCTACCGGTCAATTATATGGAGATACGATTGATCCTTATCGTATTCAAGTTGGTGGTACTACTTGTTCGGTTGATGAATCAATACAAACGAATAGTAATGATATGGTTGATTGGAATAATTATGGTTCTGTACGTTGTTTAGTTGGTGATGGTGAAGCTGGACGATATAATACATCATTTGAAGTACGTTCCCAAAGTACTACAGGTTCTGGTTATGGTCAAGCATTTTGGAAACGAGCTAGTAAACAAGTTGATTCCGATGGTAATATATATCATTATACACAACATCCTAGTATTAATGAATTATCGTATTCTACTACCGGTTTAAATGGTGGTTCTATTTTAACTATTTCGGGAGCTGGATTTAGTACAAAAAATGATAATCAAGTATTTTTAGATTCTATCCCCTGTACAATAATTGATGCTTCTCCTGATACTATTCACTGTCGTCCTGGTACCGCTACTCAATCATCACCTTCATCGGCAACCAATGTTTTTTATCCGGGTGGTGCAGGATTAGTACATAAAGTTTATCGTAATACAAATATTTATCCTGCTGATCCGGCTTTACAAGGTAAAGTTCCTGCTATTGTAAATATCAATTCTAATGCTTTAGTTGGTTATTTTTATAATGAAGATGATAATTATGTTCAAACATTATCCGGATTTTTTATTCCTCCGGTTACCGCAAATTATTCTTTTTATGTACGAGGGGATGATTATGCTAGTATTTATTTATCATCTACCGCAAGTCCTTTAAATGTTACCCGTATTGCCCAATTAACTGGTTGGTCATTACAGTTATGGGGAACACCTTCCCAAGTATCGGCACCCATTTATTTACAAAAAAATCAACCCTATTATTTTTATGTATCGCATCAAGAAAGTACTGGGGGTGATTTTCTTGATATTGCAATGCGCATTCATACCAATGGTAATACAGAAGCACAAAATATGTTCCTTAGTGCAAACCAAAAAATCTTTCGATCGGTCCCTGAAGTACAAAACGTTGCCTTAACGACAACGATTCTTCGGGAAAAACAAATTATACGTTTAGTTGGAGCAGCAAGTGGTAAATGGGGTATTCGTATTAGTAATCAAGTATGGCCTAGTTCTACTTCTACTTTAGCAGGTAATTTACCTTTTGATGTTACGGCAACCGCTTTAAGTTCATTTTTAAGTGGTGCTGGTGGTTGTGGAAATGTTTATGTTTCTCGTGCAACGTATAAAGATCCTGCCACTAATGCTACTGGTTATCAATGGGATCTTTCATATCAATGTCCCGTAGCTACTGCCGGTGCGGTATTTCCTTTAGTTGAACCTTATTCGGTATCTTTATTACCTGCAGCAGGGGTGGAAAGTGCATCGTTTAAAGTGTTTCGAAATCATACCGCTAGTGATCCATTAGATGGTAGTTTTGCTTTAACCTTTAAAGGACAAACCACTGGTCCATTAACGTATGCCGCATCAGCAGCGGATGTACAAAATGCATTATTAGCATTAGATAATATTCATGATGTGGAGGTTAATATTATTGGTAATAGTAATGTAAAAGATGGACGTACTTGGCAAATTACCTTTTGGAATCCCCCTGGTGATCAACCCCCAATTACTGTATTAACTACCGCTGCTCAAGGTACTGCAGCTGGACTTACCGGCTTAGGATTACTTGGTGCGAATCCCGGTTCGACGGTTACTATTATCCAAAATGGTTCAGATGATCCATTCTTTTGGCCTGCCCCAATGGATTATTTCCAAACAGCCTTACCTTTACCTGGTGTACAAGTATATTCGAATGGTATATTAGCTACTTGTGATAGTCCTATATTTAATAATACAAACAGTGATCGTTGTTCTTTCCGATACGATAATTCCTTAACTCCAACTATTACTGCAGTTAGTAAAACCACCGTAAAAGCGGGTGATGTATTAACCATAACTGGTACTAATTTCTTAGTTGCTGCGGATGGATTACGAGCGGGACCTCGTGGTGAAAATCTTACTTTATCCGCATTAAATATGGTTTATTTTGGCGAAGGTATTGATACATATGATACCGGAATGGGTGGTGGTATATGTGAAGTTACGAGTACTACGGCTACACAAATTATATGTACCGTTAAAGAAGGTACAGCTGGTACGTATCCTTTACATGTAGAAGTTGGATTAGGACATGGTTTCGCGACTTCTACAATTTCTAGTTCCATTCAAATTAATTTAGATATTACTTCTATTTCTCCAGTTACTGGTAGTCAAGCGGGTGGTACATTATTAACTATTAGTGGTAGTGGTTTTCATCCTATTGCTGCCAATAATACTGTAACGGTTGGTGGTAATATTTGTATTCCTACCGAAAGTACTTATACTTATATTTTATGTCGTACACCCGCTGGTACCTCAAGTACCGCTGCGATCGTCGTAAACGGTGTATCCCACGGTACTTTCGCATATTCTTCCTCATTAACCCCTGTTATTTCAGCCGCTATTTCACCTTTAAAATTATCTTCCGCTACTTCTAATTATGTGAATATATCCTTATCGAATATTGCTAGTACCGATCAAATTAATAGTATCACGTTCGGTACTCGTGATTGTCGAGTAACGAATGATAAACGTACCAGTACTAATGCTTTCGTAACTTGTTTATTAACCCGTACAAAAGTAGATTTATCGATTCAAGGTACGTATGCTCCCATTATTGATATTGGTAATGTTGGATATGCTGCTACATCATCGTATGCTTTAGATGTAAGTTATAAAATTACCAATATTTCTCCTGCTACTGGTAGCTTAGAAGGAGGTACATTAATTACGATCTCAGGTGTCGGATTAACGGGTCGATTAAGTGCTACCGTTGTAAACTTTTTACATGTTGATATATATGATCCTACGGTTACCCACCAAGTCCCTTGTCGTATTCGTGAACTTGCTACTGATGGTACCTACATTAAATGTGTTACCGGTCGTCCCCAAGAGCATGTAAATATGACATCCAGTGCTACCCTTATTAACGGTCGCTTTGAAGTAACCGTCAATAAACTTATCGCTCCTTGTTCACCGGCGAATAATGTTTGCAATTATGCATACGATACTGCTAAAACACCTATTTTATCAAGTGTCGTTTTTACTACTGGTAATAATAATGTGGTTACTGCTACCTTTACGGGTACTCAATTAGAAACACCTTTCCATGTTTGGTTTGGTACATTTATGGTTAGTAATGATGCTTTAACAGTATCCAATGATAAAACTACCGTTACTATTACTTCATTACCGGAACAAGTTGCGGGTACCGTAGGTATTTATGCTCATTCGATACCATTAGGTAATGTACGAATGAAATTATCGTATGCTTATCCTTTAGTATTAAAATATGTTACCGCACCATATAGTACCGATAGTGCGAATCCCCGTGGTTCGACTATGGGTGGACAATTTTTAACGATTGTTGGTAATGGATTTTCTCGTACGTTTGAACGTAATATTGTAAAAATTAATAATTTATATGATGCCGTTATTGTAGATGCTAATGCAACTCATTTATGTATTCGTACACCAACGGTATATGGTAAAAATTTTGTTAATGTTGGAGGTACAAAAGTAGTTGATATTAATATTCAAGTTTTAGATCCTGCATTCATGAATGTTACCGCTTCGGCAACTTTAGCTAATGCTTTTACTTACGATGATACCGCTACTTATACTCCTACACTTACCAGTGTACGTCCTAATACCGGTACCGTTGGAACTATAATTCAATTAACGGGTACCGGATTTGGTTCTACGGCCCCTACAGATGATGGTACAATTGTTTTTATCGGTGGATCTAAATGTACTATTCTTCCAAATACTTGGACAGCTACACGATTTAATTGTACAGTAGGAGAAGTTCCTGCTGGTACTCATAAAGTATTAGCAATTATTGGTAATGTTGGACTTGCCCGTAATACTGGTACGGCGGCAACTTCGTTTAGTGTTAGTTTATCGGTTACTTCGGTAACTCCAGCTACTTTAGGTGTAGGAAGTAAATTACCTATTACTATTAGTGGTAAAGGTTTTGCTACAGAAGATACTAATGGTCAAAATACTATCACTATCGGGGATGTACCATGTGATATTACATCCGTTACGTACACCAGTGTTACTTGTATTCCTCAATCAGCATTAACCCCCGCAGCATTAGATGCATTTAATACTTATGAATTAACTACATTAAATGGTACATCCTTTGGTACTACTCCAGCCAAAGCTATTTTTGCCTTTGATAATAGTGTTGAAACTACTTTTAAATCCTGTACCGTTGGATTAGATATGGGTATTGCTACCCGAGCTTTAGTTACCCGGGTACGTTTTTATCCTCGTTTCCGTGCTAATCAACCATTTATTGGTTCTACTTTCCAAGCATCGAGTGATGGTAATAGTTGGACAACCTTAGCCACCGTATCTTCTGGTCAAGTAAATGAAGGTTGGAATTATATTGATATAATTAATGGTGCTGGTCAAACTCGTTCCTATAATATTGGTACCAATCAACCATTATATCGTTATTTACGTTGGAATGCAGCCGCTAATACCGATTGTACTGGTATGGAAGTACAATTTGTAGGGTATGAATTAACTGCTAATCGTAATGGACAATTAGATCTTAATGTTACCGTTAGTCCAAATGCCAATTCCTTTTCTGGTACCACACAAATTTCGAGTACCGCAACCTTAGCCAATGGATTTAAATTTGATACAGCGATAACCCCAACGGTAACTTCTATTTTCCCTAATAATGGTTCCGCGTTAGGTGGTGATACTATTGTTATTACCGGTACTGGGTTTTCTACATCCGTTAGTGATATTTTACAAGTCAATTTAAATGGTATGCCTTGTCAAGTTCAATCATCTACATTAACTACTATTACTTGTATTACCACTCCTCGTACATCTGTATTAGAACCATCGGTTGAAGTTGTTATTCAAAATAAAGGATTAGCATTATATAATATTTCTACTACTTATTATCGTTATTTAGATAAATGGTCGAGTTTAACTACGTGGGCCGATCAAGAACCACCTGTAGAAGGTGATACTGTTTGGGTACCAATCGGACAATCAATTTTAGTGGATATTTCACCACCACAATTATTTTTAGTATTAGTACAAGGGGAAATGGTTTTTGATCGTAAAGATTTAACATTTGATGCTAGTTATATTCTTGTACATGGTGGACGTTTTGAAGTTGGTACTGAAGCGCAACCTTTTACCAATAAACTTACGATTACTTTACATGGTGATCGTTATAAAAGTATTGAAATTCCCGAAGTTGGAGCTAAATGTTTAGCCGTAATGAATCGGGGTGGTATGGCCGGTCATGAAGCTGATGATAGTCATGGTATGACGTTACATTCTGATGAAGAAAATGAATTAATGATGATGTCTAATTTAATGTTTGAAATGATGGGTTCTGATCATGGTATGGATATGTCCACCTCCGTTACCGGTATGGCAATGACCATGACTAGTTCTTCTTCGACTTCGTTAGGTGGAGTTGGTACCATGCATGCGGATATGCCCGGTGTTGCTGGTGCTCCTGCTCCTGCTATTACCCAAGGTATTTTAGATATTCATGGTATACCTCGTAAACGAGTATGGACTAAAGTCGCCGAAACAGTTCTTATGGGCACTACGACAGTAAAAACTGCAGAAGATGTTGATTATGCTGCCGGAGAAACCATCGTTGTCACGGCTGGTTCTTGGGATTATTCAGAAGCCGAAGAACGTATCGTAGTTTCTCGTCCAGATGCTCGTACGATTATTGTCGATGAACCCTTTACCTTTACCCATGAAAGTAAAATTGTAGATGGTGGTCAATATGGACATAGTAATATTGATATGCGTTGTGAAGTTGGTTTATTAAGTCGTAATATTATTATTCGGGGTGATGATAATAGTGTAAAACAAGCATTTGGTGTACATACCGGTGCTTTCCATGGTGGTTTATACCGTTTAGAAAATGCGGAATTATTTCATTGTGGACAAAGTTTTAATTTAGGACGTTATTGTAGTCATTACCATATGCATGGTGATGCGGTTGATGGTTATATTCGATCAAATTCTATTCATCATTCTTTCCAACGGGCCGTAACGATTCACGGTACCAATCATTTACGAGTTATGCATAATTTTGGGTATAATATTCGTGGTCATTCGATTTTTGTTGAAGATGGTGTAGAACGTTGGAATGTTATCGAAGAAAATTTAATTGCGGTTACATTACGTTGTTTTGCTTGTTTGAAATCCGATACCAAACCCGCATCATTCTGGATGGCTTCACCCACAAATTTTTGGCGTCATAATGTTGCTGCGGGTAGTCAAAACGATGGATATTGGTTTGAACCTCCTGGTAATCCTAATGGTCCATCGTATACTCCTACCTATTGTCCTATTGGTAGTCCCGTTGGACAATATTTAAATAATACCGCGCATTCCAATGGTGTACACGGTTTACGTATTTATCCTATGTATACACCATTTGTTGATCCTTGTAATCCTTATTCCGGTTCATCACCTCAATATTTCCATAATTTTACTTCTTTCCGAAATGTTAATCATGGTATTTTTGGTAAACATAATGGTGATTTACACCATATTAATCCAAAATTAGTTGAAAATTTACGTGATGATTATTTTCAAGTAAAATATTTAGGTTCTTTATCGTATACTTGGGATCCGAATATTAAAAATGGATTATTTATTGCTACGACCGATCCCGTACAACGCCCTGTTTGGGATAAACGGGCAATTTTTGCTCCCCAAAATGAATTTTGGTATGTAAGCGGAGCTACCATCGTAAATTATGGTAACAACGGTGCTATTGCTGGGTGTGCTGAATGTGATACCCAACAAGAATATCGTCAAGGTACTTATACGTATCGTTTTGATCGATTAAGTTTTATTAATAGTGCGGTACGTACCTATTGGAATTTACCGAAAAAAGATATTTTTTGGGATGTGGATGGTACGTTAACTAATCAAGTCGGCGGTGGTTGGGTATTACCCCATTATAAATTTAATGATTGGCCAGAATGTCCCGTTGATACGGTAGGTACATATCAAGGTGGTAATGTATGTACTAAAAATGTACAAGTTCGTCGTTTACAAATTGATGGTTTTACTCCGACCGCAGAATTACAATATAAAACTATTAATATTACTTCATTAGTTGGTTCGGATGATATATTATTCCGTCCGAAAGAATTATACGGTTGGACTATCCCATTAGTAAATAGTCATTGGTATACTTTACAATTTGAATCATTAGTGGATTGGCGTACCTTTAAATTACGATATAGTGAACCAGAATATTTAAAAAATTTTACCGAATGGACGGGTACTACTTGGAACTGGATTGATAGTCGTTATCGTATTCGTTCATTATATCGGGGTACAAATGAAGTTTTTCCTTTACCCGCGGGTACCTTACCTTCTCCTACCGATGTATTTGGTACCGGTAATATGCCTTCGGGACCCTTAAATAATACATGGAGTGTTATGTTAAGTACAAATATTAATAATACCGATCCTATGTGGGATAAATCAAATTCGTATGCTATACAAGTAGCTGCTATCCAATGTCCACCATATGGTTGTAATGGTCCATCTTCGGATGGTTTACTTGGTCCTCCAAAATTATGGTCGGATGTAACAACTTGGCCAAATAATCAATTACCTACTGCCGGTATGGATATTACAATTAATGCTACATCGTATATTATTATGGATATTAATCCACCAAAATTAGGTAAAATTAGTATCGAAGGACGATTAGAATTTCAAGATAGTGCACCTCGTAAATTAGAAGCTGATACTATTACCGTATGGGGTTCATTAATTATTGGTACCGAAAGTACCCCTTTCCTTAATCCGGCGGAAATTGTATTATATGGTGTACGTAATTCACCTACCGTTGTTGTTGATAATAATTTATTTGTCGGTAATAAAGTATTATTAGTATTAGGACAAGTATCTTTCCATGGTGCTATTCGTCCTACAACCTGGGTTAAATTAGATTCTTCGGCACTTAAAAATACCAATATCTTAAAATTAAATACCAGTGTTAGTGGAGTATGGAAAAAAGGTGATTCCGTTGTCTTAACTCCTACTGAATATGATTATAATCAAGTAGAAACTGTCGTTATTGATACTGTTTCGGCTGATGGTACCACGATTACTACGACTACTCCTTTAGTTTATTCTCATTTTGCTGGTTTAGCGAGTACCAATCTAAATAGTCCTATTGGACGTACGAAATTAGCTGGAGCTGTTGGTTTATTAAGTCGTAATATTGTTATTCGAGGTAATATTATTAATAATATGGATCGTTATGGTGGACATATTTTTGTATCGAGTATTAAACGAGTAATTAATAATAAAGATGTGGTGTATCAAGGTATATTAAATGCTCGTTATACGGAATTTCGTAATTTAGGTAAAGGAGAAATGGAACATGCTGCTATACGATTTCAATATGGTAATTTTGATTTAGATCCTTCAATAACTCCCGATGCGACGGAAGAATTATCAAATAATGGATATAATAATATTGTGGGTTGTTCGTTTACTTCTTCGTTTAATTATGGTATTGTAGCGGTTCATGCTCGTCATTTATATATTGATCGTAATATATTTTATCGTACTTATCGTAATGGTATTGATCTTGATAAAGATAGTTTAAATGCAACCATTACTACCAATTTATTCGCTGGTAACTTTTTATCTCCGGATGTTAATGCACCAGGACAACAATTATGGATATATCCTCAAGCTGCTATATTTTTAAATATTCCCGTTACCAAATTAGAAAATAATTATGTTGGTGGAGCTTATGATTCTGCGTATACTTTACGTGGGGATGATTGTGCTACCGCAATTAGTAAAGGTCGTTCGTATATGGAAAATAATGAAGCCGTTGGAGTTTTAATTGGTGCATTTATTTTACCAACGACTACCACTTCGGGTTGTTCGTTAGCCACCGGATTTACCGTATGGAAAGCTGCTCATATCGGTATTTTAACGGTTGATCAACGGGGTAATTTCCGTGTTACTAAATCCATTGTATCCGATTCGCATATTGGTATGTCCTTTAACTATGTGGATAGTAAAAAAGGAGAAGCTCGTTCTGAAGTAATGAATAGTATCGTTATTGGTTCCTCTACCGCTACTACGGCTGGTGAAGCAAATGGTGCTTCCGGTTGTTCACAATCAGTAACTTGTCGAGCGATGACCTTTGCCGATATTACCGCAACTTCTGGATCTTGCGGTAGTGTTTATGGTCCTTCGGTACGTCGTATTGGTATTATGTTACCCCAACATACTAATCGTGGTAAAACATGTGAAGTTGATGGTGGTTTAGAAGTTTGTAATCCTGTTAATCGACCCGAACGTTTATGTGGTTTCCCATGGGAAAATCGATTTGGTTTACCTTCGACTCGTAATACTCGTATGTATTTAGATAATGTAGTATTTGCGGAATTTGGTGGTAAAGATTCTGAATGTAATAATCGTGATAGTCGTGCCATTGCGCATAATCCTAGTCAAGTAGATATGGCGGTACCGGTAATAACTAGTAAAATTACATGGAGTAATGTACCAGTAAAAGGTCGATTTGGTTTTAATACGGGCCCGACTACCAATGAAAAATGTGCTGATGGACAAGGTTGTGATAGTCAAAATTTTATTATCATTTATGATTTAGATGGTACCTTAACAGGAGTCGCAAAATCGACCATATTAGGTCCGTCACCCGCACTTGCCGAACCTTCTCCTACTTGTACCTGGCGTCAAGATTGGCCTGGTTCCGAATGTCCTGGTTTAGTATACCGTGCTGCGATTATAGAAAATATGGATCGAGATCGTGGTTTCCGTAAATTAGGTAATTTACAAGTTACTCGAATTGCAGATAATATTAATGATGATAATCGTACTACTACCGCTACTGGTCCTATTGATGATCATTGTGCTATGCGTTTTTATTTTGGTCAATATCCATTTGCGGTACGTCCTAATAAAGTAACCGAAATTCATTGGCCTGCTACCGAACCTGGTCAAACTCGTTTACATTTCTTATCTCCTGATCCTACCGAAAAATTATTAGTGAAAATGTTTATTCAACGTCCAAATACATTAGATATTTATATGGATGGTACCAAAATAGCTCCGAAAGATATTACAAATAATCCAATTACCTTAAATGATCCTATTGGTACCAATAGTTTTAATCCTCAAGAACGAGAATTAACATTAATTATTGGTGGTAATACGAATAACTTATTAGGTACCGGTACCGTATGGTTTGATATTGTACGTAATCCATCGGTACAAATATCGTTAAAATTATCGGTTAGTGTTGATGCGTTTTTTAACGGTAATGGTAAAACAAATTTAATTAATAATTTAGCAACTTTATTAAATATTGATGCTAGTCGTATTAAAGTTGTCGATGTAAAACCAGCGGATAGTATTATTGGTCGTCGTTTACAAAATACAGGTGCAACATCATTAAAAGTAGAAATCTTACCTCCAGCAAATGCGGTACTTTTAGTTACCGATACGAATGATAATGCAACTACTTCTGCATCGTTAAGTACACAACAAGCTATGGTTGATTTAGCTACTCTTACTACTACCTTAGTTCAAACAAATACTTTACAAACCCATATTCAAAATAATTTAGGTTATGCCGTTGGTGGAGTTACCGTAGAAGCACCAATTATTGCGGCTGCTACGGATCCGAATATACCATTAGTCGCGGATACTGGTAAAACTGGTAATGGATTAAGTAGTGGAGCTATTGCGGGTATTGTTATTGGTGTCTTATTAGGTGTAGTAGGTGTTGCAGGTATTGGATTAGTATTATTACGTACTTTGAATACTCCGGATATTACTTCTGCGAGTGTAGTACCTAAACCAACACCACCTAGTGATGAATTCTCTACCAATAATCCTCAATATGCCCATGCAAATCCTGCTACCGTTGTCGAAATTGAAGAAGATGCATCATCGGTAGCGAAATCATCAATATTTGCTCCCGGTGTCAATCGTAATTCAGTACGCGTAGTTCTTGCCCCAGTTCAAGTCGGTGGTAATCGACCAAACGAAGCAACGATAGAAACCACTAATTTTTCAAATAGTCCAGTTGTTCCATCGAATACAAATCCTGCAAGAAATAAAGTTAGTCCGGTCAATCAACGTCCTCGTTGGCGATCATAAATACATTTATTCAATTGTACCATAGTTAGTATTTATTATATAGGTAGATTGTTATTTATAATCCAAACTATTCGTTATTTATTGATTTTGTTCTTTACGATATTATTTTATTATTATTATTTATTCTTTCGTTTAGTTGTTTTTCTTACGATGTACTACAAAATATGTATAATTAGAGTTTGGTTTTATATACGTATAATAACACTATAA